>Ga0224512_10000166_pt1 | contig 70849 bp, 61 predicted proteins | sample SF_May12_sed_USG_4_FD_169103 | JGI IMG/M metagenome (GOLD analysis project Ga0224512, IMG submission 169103) | Sediment microbial communities from San Francisco Bay, California, United States - SF_May12_sed_USGS_13 | ecosystem: Environmental > Aquatic > Marine > Sediment | place: USA... | reverse complement strand
GCTTCGTCGCGCTCATTCCTCGAGTAGGCTCTGGAAGATGCTTCGCGTTGCCGGGGACTTGTTCAAGGTGTAGAAGTGGATCCCCGGGACGCCGCGATCGAGCAGCTCGCGGCACTGCCGCGTGGCCCACTCCACTCCCACCTGCATGGTCAGGGCGTCGTCGTGCTCCACGACGGCGAGGGCTCGCTCGAGCTCCACCGGGATCGCAGCCCCACACAACGACGTGACGCGCCGAACGCTCGCGATGCTGATGATGGGCATGATGCCCGGGACGATCGGCGCCTCGATGCCCGCCCGGCGCGCGCGCTCGACGAACGCGAAGTAGTCGGTGTTGTCGAAGAAGAGCTGGGTGATGAGAAACTCGATGCCCGCATCGACCTTGCGCACCAGGTTCGCCAGGTCGGCCTCGGGGCTGGGGGCCGCCGGGTGCGTCTCGGGATAGCAGGCGCCGCCCAGGCAGAAGCTCCAGCGCGAGCGGATGAAGGCGGCCAGCTCGTTGGCGTGGTTGAAGGCTCCGGGCGGCGCCGCGTAGTCCGGCGGCCGGTCGCCGCCCAGGGCCAGCACGTTCTCGATGCCGGCGGTCTCCAGCCGGTCGAGGGTCCGAGCGAGCTGCTCGGGGGTCGAGCCGATGCAGCTCAGGTGGGCCAGGGGCGTGACGCCGATGTCCTGCTGGATCCGGATCACGATGTCCACGGTCTTGCGGCGGGTGGAGCCTCCGGCGCCCCAGGTCACGGAAACGAAATCCGGGTTCAGCCGCTTGAGCTCGGCGACGGTCCGGTAGAGCGCGGCGAAGCCCGCGTCGGTCCTGGGAGGGAAGAACTCGAAGGAGAAGACCGGACGCCCCGGGCCGTAGAGCTCGGAGATGCGCATGGACGCATTCTACCACCGCCTCTCGGCCATTGACGCTCGTCCCGGAGACGGCGAGACTGCGCCGGCCGGAGGTGCCGCATGACGATCCTGGTCTCGGGCTCCGTGGCGCTCGACCACATCATGGTCTTCCCGGACCGGTTCAAGAACCACATCCTCCCCGACAAGCTGCACATCCTGAACGTCTCCTTCAACATCGAGAGCCTGAAGACGCACTACGGCGGCGTGGCCGGGAACATCGCCTACCACCTCCGGCTCCTGGGGGAGGAACCGCTCATCCTCGCAACCGCCGGCAGCGACTTCGGCCCCTACGCCGACTGGCTGGACCGCCACGGCATCCGGCGCAGCGCGATTCGCGTGCTCGACGACCTGCGAACGGCCCAGGGCTTCGCCACCACCGACCTCGACGACAACCAGATCTGGGCGTTCTACGAAGGCGCGATGGCGCGTGCGCACGAGACGCGGGTTGACAGCGTGGACGAGCCGCTGGATCTCGCCATCGTCTCGTCGGACGGAAAACAGGCGATGGTCGAGCACGCCCGGGCGCTCAAGCGGCGCGGAGTCCCCACGTTCATCGACCCGAGCCACGGCCTCCCCATGCTGAGCCGTGAAGAGCTGCTGGAGCTGATCGACGGGGCGGCGGCCTACATCGTGAACGACTACGAGTGGTCGCTCACGCTCCAGCAGACGGGCTGCAGCGAAGCCGAGCTGACCGCCCGCTGCGAGGCCGTCGTCGTCACGAAGGGCGAGCGCGGCTCGACGGTGTACTGCGCTGACGACGTCATCGAGATCCCCCCGGTCCGGGCGGAAAAGGTGGTGGATCCGACGGCCTGCGGCGACGCCTTTCGCGCCGGCCTCGCCGCCGGACGGGTACGGGGACTGCCCTTCGAGACCGCCGGACGCATGGGAAGTCTGCTGGGGGCCTACCAGGTGGAGGTCGAGGGGACACAGAACCTGTGTCTCGACGTCGAGGCGTTTCGCGCCCGCTACGAACGCGAGTTCGGCACGAGTCTTTGAATGAATGAGCCGGAGCCCCGCCACGCGCGCAAGCGCGACTTGCTGATCCTGGTCGGCGCGGCCGTGCTGGCCGTCCCGTGGATCGTGGCCCACCCCTACGAGGGCCTGGGGCTGGCGCCGGAGGCCGTCGCGAGCTTCGCCGGCCTCGCGATTCTCGGCGGCGCCTTCCTGCTCACCTGGGCGACCGAGCTGGCGGAGCGGGACATTCCGCAGGCCCTGGCGATCCTGGTGCTCGCTTTGGTGAGCGTGCTCCCGGAGTACGCCGTCGACCTCCACTTTGCGTGGACGGCGGGCAAGGACCCGCAGTACGCCCACTATGCCGTCGCCAACATGACCGGCGCGAACCGCCTGCTCATCGGCGTGGGCTGGGCGGTCGTGGTGCTGATCGCGTGCGCCCGCACGCGGCGGCGCGAGCTCGTCCTGCACGCGCGCCAGCGCCTCGAGATCCGTTTCCTGCTCTGGGCCACGCTCTACTCGTTCTTGATCCCCCTGACGGGGACGATCAACCTCCTCGACGCCGTCGTCCTGTTCACCATCTTCGTGGTCTACGCGTGGTGCGCCTCCCGGAGCGAGTCCGAGGCGGTCGCGTTCGTGGGTCCGCCGGCGCTGATCGACCGCGAGTTCGGCACGCGGGGGCGCCGCCTCTGGGAGCTCGCGCTCTTCGCCTACGCCGCCTACGCCATCTTCATCTCGGCGGCGCCCTTCGCCGACAGCCTGGTCGAGATCGGCCGGACGCGCGCCCACGTCGACGAGTTCCTGCTGGTGCAGTGGGTGGCGCCCCTCGCGTCCGAGTCGCCGGAGTTCCTGATTGCGATGCTCTTCGCCTGGCGGCTCCGGGGGTCGCTGGGGATCGGTGCGCTCATCTCCTCGAAGGTCAACCAGTGGACGCTGCTCGTCGGCGCGATTCCGATCGCGTTCTCGCTGTCGGCGGGGTCCTGGCGCGGTCTGCCCCTCGACGAGCGGCAGACCGAAGAGCTGATCCTGACGTCGGCGCAGTCGCTGATGGCCGCCATCTTCATCCTCGATCTGCGCTTCAGCCGGATCGAGGCCGTCCTGCTGGCGGCGCTCTTCCTGGGGCAGTTCGCATTCACCAGCACCGAGGTGCGGTACCTCTTCACGGCGCTCTACCTGACGATCGCCCTGGGGCTGCTCGTCGTGCGCGGCGGGGTGCGCCGCGCCGAGCTCGTCTCCCTGCTCTTCTCGAACCCGCTCTCGAAGCGCAGAGCGTCTCCGTAGCGGAGGTCGAGGATCGCGATGGACGCCGACGTCGTCGTGGTCGGAGGCGGGGTCGTCGGGCTGGCCGCGGCGGCGGCGCTCGCCCGCACGGCGCGCTCCGTGCTGCTGCTGGAACGCAACGCGGACCTCGCGCGCGAGATCACGTCGCGCAACAGCGAGGTGATCCACGCGGGCATCTACTACCCGGAGGGATCGCTCAAGGCTGCGCTCTGCGTGGCCGGGCGCGAGGCGCTCTACGCGCGCTGCGAGGCGCTCGGGATCCCGCACCGCAAGCTCGGCAAGCTCATCGTCGCCACGGAGCCCGGGGATCTCGAGACGCTCGAAGGCCTTCAGCAGCGCGGCACGGCCAACGGCGTGCCGGGACTCGCGCTGGTCGACGGGCGCGAGGTCGCGCGTCGCGAGCCGTGCGTGCGCGCGCGGGCGGGGCTGGTCTCGCCCGAGACCGGCATCGTCGACGCGGCCGCCCTCAGCCTCTCCTACGCAGCGGAGGCCGAGGCCCACGGGGCCGTGATCGTGCGACGCACCGAGGTCGTGGGCATCGAGCTGCGGGGCGGCGTCTACCGCGTTGCCACGCGAGGACCGGGCGACGAGCGCAGTACGGTCGAGTGCGGGTCGCTGGTGAACGCCGCGGGCCTCGCGAGCGACGCGGTCGCCGAGCGCGCGGGCTTCGATGTGGACGCGCGGGGCTACCGGCTGCACCCCTGCAAAGGCGACTACTTCGCGCTGGTGTCGGGGACGCCGGTGCGCGTATCGGGCCTGGTGTACCCCGTGCCCTCGGGTGCGGGCCTCGGCGTGCACGCGACGCTCGATCTCGGAGGTCGCATCCGCTTCGGGCCGGACGCCGAGTACGTGGATCGCATCCACTATCGCGTCGATCCGGGCAAGGCGACGGCCTTCGCGTCGGCCGTCCGGCGCTACCTCCCGGAGCTGCGCGCCGAGTGGCTCACGCCCGACACCGCGGGCGTGCGCCCGAAGCTGGCGGCGCCGGGCGAGGCGTTTCGCGACTTCGTCGTGGCGGAGGAGTCCGAGGCGGGCTGGCCCGGCTTCGTGAACCTGATCGGTATCGAGTCTCCCGGACTGACCGCCGCGCCGGCCATTGCGCAGCGCGTGGTCGCGCTGCTCACGGGTCGCGCGTGAGCCAGACGCAGGCGGTGGCGACGTTGTCGCCGGCGCGATGTCGGCGATGGGCCGCGAGCGCGTCCTCGACGAGGCCGCGCGCGAGCTCGAGCGGGCGCGCGGCGGGATCGGCGCGTCGGACCCGGTCCGCCGCCGCGAGGAGCGTCGTCTCGGGCGACTCGACGCCGACGCCGCGCTCCGAGAGCCCGTCCGTGGCCAGCACCACGGCGCGGGCCCCGGCGAGGCTCTCGCGTCCCACGGCGAAGTGCGGGCGCAGCGACGCCTCCGTCTCGGCCGGAGCGCCCAGGAAGACGCGGGCCGGGCCGGTGGGTGCGAGGGCGCGCGCCTCGGACTCCGCCACCCGGAAGACGAGGCTGTCGGCCACTGCTGCCCAGGCGAGAAGGTCCTCGCGCGGTCGCACCAGCGCGAGGGCGAGCGTCGTTCGCGCCTTGGCGCGGCCCCCGCGTGCGGCGCGGTCCAAGATGACGGCGTTCGCGTCGAGGAACGCCTCCGCGGCGACCTCGGCCCAGTCCCGGTCGAGGTCGCCGGCGTTAGGCGCGGTCCAGAGCGGCGCAGACCGCTCGAGAGTCCGCTCGACCGCCCACTCGGCGGCCTCGCGGCCGTGGTGGCCGTCCGCCACCATGAGCAGGATGCCGCCCTCGCCGATGGCGAACGCCGCTGCGTCTTCGTTGGGATCCACGGAGGCGTATCGCTTGCGGGCGCCGCCCGTCGATACGACGATGGCCGCGTCGCCCTCGGCGATGGCGGAGATTCCCCCGAGCAGGGTCTGCTCGTCTCCGCGCAGCACGGCGGTAATCATCGCGAAGCCCCGTGAGTCGGCGTGGAAGCCGAAGCGAGAAGCGTAGACTATGCGCGGCCTTGCCCGGCGGCGTCGAGGGCGATCGTGACGCGCGCAGCGGCGGAGCCGTGAGCGCACCCCATCCGGACCGCTGGGCCCGCGCTCTGCTCCTGGCCGGAGCCGGGCTCGGCATCGCGCTCGCCGCCGTGGGCATCGTGCGATCGGGCCATGCGCCCGCCCCCGACGTTCCGGGTGCCATCGCCGTCGTGAACGGGCAGCCCGTCCCGCGGGAGACCTTCGCCCGCCTCGTGACCGCCGTGGCCCAGGAGCGCAAGAGCGTGACGCTCGACGCAGCGATGCAGCGGCGGCTGCTCGAGCGGCTGGTGGACGAAGAGCTGCTGCTGCAGCGCGGCGTGGATCTCGATCTGCACCGTTTCGAGCCGACGGCGCGGCGTGCGATCGTGTCGGCGCTGATCGCGTCGGTGACGGCCGACGCCGAGCTGGTCGAGCCGGACGAGGAGGCGCTCCGCGCCTTTCATGTCGAGAACGCCGACCGCTTCCGGCGGCCCGGGCGCATCACCCTCGACGTCGCGTTCGTGAGCACCGCCGACCGGCCCGACGTGGCGGCCTACCGGGTGGCAGAGACGATCGCGCGCCGGGTTCGGGACGGCGAGCCCTTCGACGAAGTTCGCGCGGCGCTCGCCGATGCGCCGGTGGCCCGCCTTCCCGAGGGACCGCTCCCGATCGACACCGTGCGCCAGTACCTGGGCCCGACGGTCGCGCGGACGGCCGCCCGTCTGGAGGTGGGCGGGGTGAGTGTTCCGACCCGCGCGAGCCCCGGCTACTACGTCGTGCGCGTCCGCGACCGCAGTCCGGACGAACTCGCTCCTTTCGAGGAGCTGCGCGATCAGGTGCGCGCCGAGTACCTGCGCCGGCGCGGCGACGAGGCGCTGGGCGATTACGTGGCCGGGCTGCGGGAAGCGGGAGAGATCCGCATCTTGGATCCGGAGCTGGCGCCGCCGTGAGGCCCGGTGTGGCGGCGCCGGCGCTGCTGGCGTGCCTGCTCGCGATGGCGGGACCGGCGCACGACGCGATCGCACACGGCCGCTCGATCTCCACCTCCGTGTGGACCCTCGAGCCGGGCCCGCTCCCCGCCGCCCGCGTGCTGGCCCGCGTGCGGGTGAGCGATCTGCAGCGGGCGGTGAAGGAGGCGGCCGGTCTCACGGCCGTAGAGATCGCCGTGCGCCCGGCGTCCGAGGCCGCGGTGGATGCCTATCTCACCGCGCACGTGGCACTGCATGCGGGTGCGTCGCGCTGCGAGGTACGCGGGCCGGTGACGGCGGTGCCCAGCGCGGATCCCAGCCACGTGGCCCGCCGCTGGAGGGTCGAGTGCCGGGAGCCCGGGCCGCTCGTCCTGCGCGTGGATCCCTTCTTCGAGGTGGTCCCGCAGCACTACCACCTGGCGCGCGCGACGCGCAGCGACGGCGAGGTGATCGAGCGCATCTTCGTGCTGGAGAGTCCGACCCATGCGCTGGGCGCGCCCGGGTCGGACACCGCCCAGCGCGGGGCGAGCTTCGCCGAGTACCTCGGTCTGGGCGTCGGGCACATCGCCACGGGCTTCGACCACCTGCTGTTCCTGCTCGCCCTGCTGCTCGTCGGCATCTCGGTGTTGGAGGTGGCGACGATCGTGACGGGCTTCACGGTGGCCCACAGCGTGACCCTCGCGCTCGGGGTGCTGGGCGTCGTCGAGCCGCGCTCCGCGGCCATCGAAGCGCTGATCGGCCTCTCCATCGCCGTCGTCGCGGTCGAGAACTTCGCCGAGACGGTGGGTCCGACGACGCGCCGCTGGATCCTCGTTTCGATCGCGGTCGGCCTCGCGCTGGCGGCGATCGGCGCCGCGTCCGGGGCGGGCGCCGTCCCGGCGCTGGCGCTGATCGGCGTTGGGGTGTTCGCGCTGTGCTACCTGGAGCTGATCCGTCACGTCGCGCGCCCCAGCCGCATGCGCTGGTTCGTTGCCTTCGTGTTCGGGCTGATCCACGGCTTCGGGTTCGCCGGCCTGCTGACGCAGATCGGGCTCCCGCCCGACCGCATCGCGCCGGCTCTGCTGGGTTTCAACCTCGGGGTCGAGATCGGCCAGATCGCCCTCGTGGCGCTGGCGTGGCCCATCCTGCTCGCGTTGGAGCGGGGAAGTCGCCTGCACCGCGTGCGCGTGGTTCAGGTGTGCTCCGCGCCGATCCTCGCGGCGGGGCTCTACTGGTTCCTGAGCCGCTCGCTCGGCTGACTCATGTTGCGCAAAGGCGGCCGGGGCCGAAGCGCGTCCCGCAGCGAAATCGAGCGCAGGCCAAAACTTCTTCGCAAGGCGGCGAAGCCGCCGCGCAGTGAGCCGAAGGCGAACGGAGTTCCACCGGGGATGGCCGAGCCATTCGCGGAGGGACGCGCCTCGGTCCCGGCCGCTGCGGGATCAGGCGGCTCTTCGGAGGTGGGAGGGGGATTCGCCGCGGATGACGCGGGCCGGGGGCTCGCGAAGGTCCCAGACCAGGCCGACGGCGGCGAGTGCGCGCAGGACGTAGTAGGTCACGTCGATCTCCCACCAGAAGAAGCCCTGGCGGGCCGACGCGGCGAAGTGGTGGTGGTTGTTGTGCCAGCCTTCGCCGAAGGTGAGCAGGCCGAGCAGGGCGTTGTTGCGGCTCGTGTCCGCCGTGTCGTAGCGGCGCGTGCCCCAGAGGTGGGCCAGGGAGTTGATGGAGTAGGTGAGGTGCCAGAGCACGACCGTCGAGATCGAGAAGCCCCAGATGACACCAGCGAGCCCGCCCACGGCGAAGCACAGCAGGGCGAGCGCCGCGGGGGGGACGAAGTGCCAGCGGTTCAGCCACACCAGCTCCGGGTATTGGGCGAAGTCGCGGATCTGCTTCAGGTCAGTGGCGTCCCAGCGCCCGTCGAAGATCCAGCCCTGGTGGGCGTGATAGAAGCCGTCCTTCGGCGAGTGGACGTCCTTGCCGGGCTGGTCCGAGAAGCGGTGATGGGTCCGGTGGTGGCTGGCCCACCACAGGGGCCCCTTCTGCGTCGCCATCGTTCCGAGCACCGCCAGGACGAACTGGAAGGGTCGGCTCGTCTTGTAGGTACGGTGCGCGAAGTAGCGGTGGAAGGCGCCGGTGATCCCGAGCATCCGCAGCGAGAACGTGGCCGCGAACAGCAGCAGGGCATCGGTCGAGACGCCGACCCACAGGGCGAGCAGGCAGGAGGCGTGGATTCCCCAGTACACGACCCGCGGCAGCCAGTAGTGCTGCGCCCACCAGCCCTCCGCAGCCTCGAACCCGTCGGATCCCCGGGAGACTTCCCCACCGACCGTCTGCACCGCGCACACCTCCGTCTCCAAAGTGGTTCCGACCCTAGGCTGCGCTTCGGTCTTCGGCATCGGCTCGCCTGTGAAACTTGCGTAAAACCAGCAGGTCTTGCGGCCGGGCTGCGAGCGCCGGACACTCGTGCTTTCGTCGCTGCGCGGCGAGCTCCGCCTCGAGCCGGGCGCTCGGCGCGCACGAGGGGCCGTGGAGGGCAGGGCATGGGGTCGGGTTCCTGGGAGCTCAGCGCCGGGGAGCGGCGCGCCTACGCCGAGGATGGATTCTTCATCCGCCTGCGCAGCTTCGGCGACGCGGAGGTCGCCGCGCTGTGCGCGGCCGCGGAACAAGCCGTCGAGCGAGCGAGCGCGGCGGCGGCCGGAGGCGGTGCCGCCCAGTACGAGATCGACGGCAATCTCTACTGCGAAGCTACGGGGACGACCGTCCAGTTCGAGCATCGGACCGGCTCCCGGACGATTCGCGTCCTCGAGCCCTTTCATCACCTCGATCCCCTCTTCGAAAGCCTGATCGACGACCCGCGCCTCGTCGAACCCATGCGGGGCCTCGTGGGCTCCTCGCGAATTGCGCTCTTCACCGACAAATTGAACCTGAAGCGCCCGCGCGAGGGTTCGCGCTTCCGCTGGCACCAGGACTCGCCGTACTGGGCCCATTGCTGTCCCCACGTCGATCGGCTGCCCAACGTGATGCTGAGCCTCGATGACGCGTCCGAGCGCAACGGGTGCCTGCGCGTGGTGCGCGGGAGTCACACGCGGGGCATGCTGCCGGGCCTCGAGGGCGAGGGCCGACTCGGGCCCCTCTTCACCGACCCGCACGGCTTCGACCTGTCCCAGCAGGTGCCGGCGGAGATGCCGGCCGGGAGCCTGCTCTTCTTCAGCCCCCACATCGTGCACGGCTCCGAGCCCAATCTTTCGGATGCCGCGCGCCGGGCGATGGTGCTCACCTACCAGCCCGGCGGTCACCCCATGTTCAAGGTGGATGCAAAGCGAGAGGCCGGCTGACGGTGCGTCGCCGTAGCTCGCGAGCGCCGGCGCGCGGAGCCCTAGGGCGAGTAGGGGGGGTTCTTCGCCAGGGACCGGACGTGGGCCACGAGGTCGCGGATCTGCGCGTCGGAGAGTGACGCGCCGAAGGGCGCCATCATGGGCGACTTGCCGACCGAGGCGCCCCCCTGCTGGATCACCTGAAACAGGTGCGCGTCGGACAGCGCGTTCATGTACGCGCCGTCGCTGTGCTTCGCGGGCTTCGGGTCTAGCGCCGCCGCCAGCGGACCGTCGCCGTCGCCGCTCGCCCCGTGGCAGCCGGCGCACAAGATGGCGTAGTTGGCGGCGCCACGGCTCGCGTCGGCCGGTCCGCTCGGTGCGGCGGGTACGACGGACGCAGGGGGGGCGGCGGGTACGACAGGCGCCGGGGGCGCGGCGGGCGGCGGCGTCGCAGCCGGGGTCTGGGTCGCGCTCGGCGCGGGCGCCGGCTGCTCGCGGCCTTCACCGCAGCCTGCGAGTGTGAAGGCGAGACCCAGCACGGCCCAGACCGAAGCCCTCCCGGCGCTCCGGCTCATGCCCAGCCCCGCTCGGCTGCGAGGAACGCCGTCCGGAGCTCGTCGTAGCTGCGGGTCACGGGGAACTGCGGGAACTCCTCGATGACGTTGTCGGGGGGGCGAAATAGGATTCCGGCGTCGGCCTCGGCGAGCATCGTCGTGTCGTTGTACGAATCGCCTGCCGCGACGATCCGGAAGTTCAGGCTGTGCAGGGCTCGCACCGCGAGGCGCTTCTGGTCCTTCAGCCGGATGCGGTAGTCCACGATGCGCCCCGCCTCGTCCACGTCGAGGTCGTGGCAAAATAGCGTCGGAAATCCGAGCTGCCGCATCAGCGGGGCCGCGAAGGGGTAGAAGGTGTCGGACAGGATCACGACCTGGAAGCGCTCGCGCAGCCAGTCGAGAAAGGCCCCGGCGCCCGGGAGCGGCTGCATGGAGGCGATCACCTTCTGGATGTCGGGAAGGCCGAGGTCGTGGGCGGCGAGCACCTCGAGCCGATGCTTCATGAGCACGTCGTAGTCCGGCTCGTCGCGCGTGGTGCGACGCAGGTCGTCGATCCCCGTCCGTTCGGCGACGTTGATCCAGATTTCGGGTACGAGTACCCCCTCGAGGTCGAGCGCGGCGATTCTCACGGGTGTCCCTGGTCTTCCCCGGGCGGGACCGCGCGGGGAGCGCCCGGCGAGCGCGGTGGATTGTCTATCACATCCCGCGGTCTTTCGCGGGCCTCGAAGCCCTCCCTCGCCGCTGCGCGTCTACCTCGGACAACCTCGTTTCGATAGCATCGTTGGCATGGTCTCTTCGGTCGAAGCCCCGGTGCGTCCCAGCGGGGGCTGGATTCCGGCCCGTTGCGCCGCTCTCGGCGTCGCGCTGGGGGCGCTGCTGGTCGGCTGCGGCCCCGAAGGCGCCGGGGCCCGCCTGGAGGGGGACGCCGAGAGGATCATGGTCGAGTACACCCGCATCGAGCCCGAGACGTTGCGGGACGTCGCCACCTTCAGCGGGCAGCTCGATTCCGAGCATTCGGTGATGATGAAGACCGAGACGGACGGCGTGATCGAGTCCGTCTCGTTCGAAGAGGGGCAGCAGGTCGAGCGCGGCGCGGTGCTCTTCAAGCTGCGCAGCGGCGAACAGCGGGCGCGCCTGCGCGAGGCCCTGGCCAACCGCGCGCTCGCCGAGGAGGTGTACGAGCGAACGCGCAAGCTCGTCACCCGCGACGCCACGTCGCTCGCCCAGAGGGATCGCGCGACGGCGGAGCTCGAGGTCGCGAAGGCGCGCGTCGATCTCGCGCGGCTCGAGCTCGATCGCACCGAGGTGCGCGCGCCCTTCGACGGTGTGTTGGGCTCTCGCGGGGTCGATCCCGGCGACCGCGTGACCGACGAGACGCCGCTGGTGCAGATCGACGCCATCGAGCGCCTGCAGGTTTCGTTCGGGATCACCGAGCAGGGGGTGGCGTTCGCGAGGAACGGCGCGCCGATCCAGATCCGCGTTCTTCCCTATCCCGGCGAGACCTTTGCGGGCGAGGTCTTCTTCGTCTCTCCGACTCTCGATCCGGCCGCGCGCCGTCTCATCCTGAAGGCCTGGGTGCCCAACGCCGACGGGCGCCTGCGCCCGGGCCTGTTCGCGGACGTCGACCTCGAGATCGCGCAGCGCGAGAACGCGCTGCTCGTGCCGGAGTCGGCCGTGGTCTTCGACCGCCATGGCACCTTCGTGTGGCGCGTGGAGGACGACGACAGCGCGCGGCGCGTGCCGATCGAGGTCGGGCTGCGCAAGGGCGGGCGCGTCGAGGTGACCCTGGGGCTGCGGCCCGGCGATACCGTGGTCAGCGCCGGAACCCACAAGGTGTCCGAGGGCGAGAAGCTGCAATCGGCCGCGCCCGCCTCGTCGGGCCAGGCGCGTCGCGAGGGCGCCGTCGCGGCAGCGCCCGGGGAAGGCACGTGAGGATCTCGCAGGTCTGCATCGACCGACCGGTCCTGGCGACGGTCATGTCGCTGGTGATCCTGCTCTTCGGCCTGCTCAGCGTCACGCGCCTCGCCAACCGGTACCTCCCCAACGTGGATCCGCCCGTCGTGTCGATCACGACCGTGTTTCCCGGTGCGGCGCCCGAAGTCGTCGAGACCTCCGTCACCGACCCCCTCGAGGACCAGGTGAACGGGATCGAGGGGGTCAAGCAGTTGACCTCGATCAGCCGCGAGCAGGTCTCGATGATCTCCGTCGAGTTCGAGCTGGGCCGCGATCTCGAGGCCGCCGCCAACGACGTTCGCGACCGCGTCTCGCGGGCCCGCAACCACCTGCCCGAAGAGGTCGAGGCTCCCGTCGTGGCCAAGCAGGACTCCGACGCGAGCGCCGTGATCTGGATGGCGCTCTACGGCGAGGGATTCGACCAGATCCAGCTCACGTCGATCGCCGAGACGCAGATCGTCGACCGGCTCACCAAGCTCCCCGGCGTCGCCAGCGTCATCATCGCGGGCGAGCGCCGATACTCCATGCGGGTCTGGATCGACAACCGTCGCCTCGCGGCGCAGTCGCTCACGATCGCGGACGTGGCCGACGCGCTCGGGCGCGAGAACGTCGACATTCCCTCCGGGCGCCTCGAGTCGTCCAGCACGGAGTTCACCGTCCGCAGCCTCGGCGAGCTGCAGGCGCCCGAGGAGTTCGGGGACCTCATCATCCAGAACGTGGACGGGAAGCCGGTGCGGATCCGCGACGTCGCACGCGTCGAGGTGGGGCCCGAGAGCGCACGCAAGCTCCTGCGCTTCAACGGCGAGCCGGGCGTCGGTCTGGGCGTGGTGAAGCAGTCGACGGCCAACACCATCGACGTCGCGGACGGCGTCCAGGCCGAGGTGGATGCACTCCGACCCGAGCTGCCGCCGGGCGTCCAGCTCGTGGTGGCGTGGGACTCGTCGCGTTACATCCGGCAGTCGATCGCCGACGTGACCCGCACGATCTTCGAAGCCGCGGTGCTGGTGATCCTCGTCATCTACGTCTTCCTGCGCTCGTTCCGCGCGACCCTGATCCCGGCGGTGACGATCCCCGTCTCGATCCTCGGGGCCTTCGCGGCCCTGTACTTCCTCGGATTCACGATCAACACCCTCACCCTCATGGGCGTGACCCTCGCCATCGGGCTCGTGGTCGACGACGCGATCGTCGTGCTCGAGAACATCTCGCGCTGGGTGGAGTCCGGAACGCCGCGCCTGGAGGCGGCGCGGCGCGGCATGCAGGAGATCTCGTTCGCGGTGGTCGCCGCGACGCTGTCGGCGGTCGCGGTGTTCCTGCCCCTCACCTTCCTCACGGACACCACGGGGCGGCTCTTCCGCGAGTTCGCCGTGACGGTGGCGGCGGCGCTGCTCATCTCGGGCTTCGTCGCGATCACGCTGTCGCCGGCGCTCTGCGCCCTGATCCTGCGTACGGGACGCACCGACACCGGCCTCAAGGCCGCCTTCGGGCGCTTCTTCGAGTGGCTGGCCGCTGCCTACGCCGCGTCGCTGGCCCGGGTGCTGCGGCGTCCGGGCCTGTTCGTCGGCCTGGGCGCCGCCTGGCTGGTGCTGGGCGTGGCCCTGCTGCCGTTCATCGACGAGGAGCTGATCCCGAAGTCCGACCGCAGCGTCTTCTTCGTCTGGACCCAGGCGCCCGAGGGCAGCACGATCGAGTACATGGATCGCTACCAGTTCCAGGCCGAGCAGGTGGTGATGGCCGAACCGGAGGTTCGCCGCACGTTCTCGGTGATCGCGCTGGGCCTGGGAACGCCCGGCCTCGTCAACCAGGGGCTCGTGATCGGAGGGCTCGACGACCCCGACGAGCGCGATCGAAGCGGGGACGAGATCGCGGACGCCGTTTCCCCGCGCCTCGAACGGATCGCGGGCATCAAGGCGCACGCGAGCACCCCCTCCGCCTTCTCCGGCTTTCTCGCCTCGCCGGTCTCCTTCGTCATCGAGGGCAGCGATCTACAGGCGCTGGCGAGCTACGCGGACGAGATCGAGCGCCGGCTCGGGGAGGTGGACGGCATCCGGCACGTCAACTCGGATCTGTACCTGAACAAGCCGCAGATGGAGGTCGAGATCGACCGCAACCGGGCCAGTGACCTGGGCATCTCGGTGCGTGAGATCGCCAGCGCACTCCAGATCCTGCTGGGCGGCCTCGACCTCTCGACCTTCAAGCTCGGGGGCGAGACCTACGACGTCATGGTCCAGCTCGGGCGCGAGGAGCGCAACGACCCGCGCGATCTGCTCGAGCTCTACGTGCGCGGCAACAACGAGGCGCTGATCGGGCTCTCGGCGGTCGTCCGCATGCGGGAGACGATCGCGCCGCGGGAGATCCCGCACTTCAACCGGAGGCGCTCGGTCGCAATCTCGGCGGATCTGGAGGATCGCCTGCCCCAGGGCGAGGCCATCGAGGTGGCGCGCGCCATCGCCGCGGAGGTGCTTCCCGAGCAGGGCTACGCGATTCGCTTCACCGGCGAGGCGGAGAAGTTCCTGGAATCGGGCAGTGCTCTGGTCTTCGCCTACGGCCTGGCCATCCTCGTCGTCTTCCTCGTGCTCGCCGCCCAGTTCGAGAGCTTCATGCACCCGATCACGATCCTGGTCGCGGTGGCGTTCTCTTTCACAGGGGCGCTGATCGCGCTGCTCGCGGTCGCACGCCTGAACGACTGGGGTCTCGTGGGGCTGCCCGGCACGCTCAACCTCTTCAGCAAGATCGGCCTCGTGATGCTCGTGGGACTGGTGACGAAGAACTCGATCCTGATCGTCGAGTTCGCCAATCAGCTTCGCGCGCGCGGTCTGGGCGTGGCGGAGGCGGTGGAGCAGGCGGCGCGGACGCGCTTCCGTCCGATCCTGATGACCGCTCTGGCCACGATGGCCGGCATCCTGCCCATCGCGCTCGGGCGCGGTGCCGGCGGCGACGCCCGCGCGCCCATGGGCATCGCGGTCGTGGGAGGGATGTTCTTCTCGACCCTGCTCAGCTTCTTCATCGTCCCCGCCACCTACGTCGTCATCGACCGGCTGCGCGCCGGGATCCTGCGCCGGTTCCGTGTGGCGCCGACCGAGGCTCCCTCCCCCGCAGCGGCGGGGGGCTCTTGAACGAAGTCGACGCTTTCCTCCTCGGTCTGATCCAGGGGCTGACCGAGTTCCTTCCGGTGTCGAGCTCCGGGCACCTCGTCCTGTCCCAGGAGCTTCTCGGGGTTCGTCAAGAGGGGCTGCGCTTCGAGGTGGCGGTCCACCTCGCCACGCTGGTCTCCGTGCTCGCCGTCTACCGCCGCCGCGTCGCCGCGCTGGTCTGGGGCTCACTGCGGCTGCGGGCGGAATCGCTGCGCTACGTGGGTAAGCTGGCGCTGGCAACCGTCCCCGCCGTCGTTGCGTATCTGCTGGCGGGCGACTGGCTCGAGGCGCAGTTCGAGTTTCCTCCCGGAGTCGGCGTCTGCCTGATCCTGACCGGGGTCGTTCTCTGGACGACCCGCTGGACCCTCGAAGCGGCGCAGCTCCCCGAGCCGAGCTGGACGGCGGCGCTGCTGATCGGCTGTGCACAGGCCTTCGCGATCCTGCCCGGGATCTCGCGCAGCGGCTCGACCGTGGCCGTCGCCCTCGCCCTCGGCGTGGCACCGGCGGCGGCCGCCGAGTTCTCGTTCCTGATGAGCGTGATCGCGATCGCCGGAGCGGCGCTCGTGAAGCTGCCGGACCTTTCCGCGGCGTCCCCGGATCACGCCACGGCGATCGCGATCGGCGGCGCCGTGGCACTGGTCTCGGGCGTGGCGGCCATCTGGCTGTTCGTGCGCCTGCTGAGAAGCCGGCACTTCTACCGCTTCGCCTACTACACGTGGGCCGCGGGCGCGCTCTTCCTCGTGTGGCTAGCCGCGAGGTGAAGCCGAGCGAAGCGCCGGAGCCCGAGCGCGAGCGATCAGCGAGCGCGAGGCCCGGCTAAGGCTAGGGCTCGAGGATCGGGTGCAGGCTCTGGGCGGGAAGCGTCTCGCGCAGCTTCTTGAGCGCACGCGCCTCGAGCTGGCGCACGCGCTCGCGCGACAGTCCGAGGGACTGGCCGATCTGCTCGAGCGTGTGCTCCTCCTCGCCGCCGAGGCCGTAGCGCAGTCGCAGGATGAGCTGCTCGCGGGACGTGAGCACACCGATCAGATGCCCGACGCCCGAGCGCATGCGCTCGCCGTCGAGTCCGTTGTCCGGCGCGGACGAGGTCGGGTCGGCGACGAAATCCTCCAGGCGTTTCTCGGTGCCCGCCACGGAAGACTCGAGGGAGATCGCCTCCCGCGACAGCAGATCGAGGGCTTCCAGGGCGCCGGCCTCCGTCCCGAGTTCGGGGGCCAGCTCCGCGGGGGTCGGCTCGCGTCCGAGCTTGCCCGTCAGCTCGGCGCGCACGCGCTGGCTGCGCTGCAGCCGGTCGTGCACGTGGGAAGGCAGGCGAATGGTTCGGGAGTGGTTCTGGATCGCCCGGACCAGCGCCTGGCGGATCCACCACACCGCGTACGTCGAGAACTTGAAGCCGCGGCGATGGTCGAACTTCTCGACCGCCCGGATGAGCCCCAGGTTCCCCTCCTGGATCAGATCCGGGAAGGAAAGCCCGAGGTTCCGGTAGTCCTTCGCGATGGCGACGACGAGCTTCAGGTTGTGCTCGATGAAGCGGTTCTTCTCCTCCGTCATCCGGTCGTGCGCGTCTTCGACGGCCGCCGTGAGCTCCAGCAACCGTGCGCGCGGGACGCCGGCCTCCGCCTCGAGCGTCTTGAACCTCTTCGTTCCGCGTCGGGCCTTCTTCAGCTCGTACGCCAGCATGAGCACCTTCTGGCGGAGCTCGGCCAGAATGACGAGCGAGAGCTGTGCTCCCTTGAGCTCGCGCGCGATCTTGGCGTCGCTGCGGGCGAGCTCCTTCGCGTTGGACGCGCGCTCGCGCTGCGCGAGGATCGAACGCATCCGTTTGACGGCGCGCTCTACGCGCGCCGCGATCTCGCCCGTCTCCTCGTCGCCCACCGACTCGGAGAGCTTGGCGCCCGTGTGGGAGAGCGCGCGCAGCGCGTCCCAGCGCGCGACCACGTGACGCGAGGAGCAGGGAACCGCGTACAGCGCATCGCGGAGCTGTGCGGTGGCCGCCTCGAGCTCCTTCGCGAGGAGGACCTCCTCCTCGCGCCGCAGGGTCCGCGTGCCGCCGATCTCCTGGAAATAGGACTCGAGGGGCCGACGCTCGCGGCCGGGATCGAGCTCTTCGGGGGGCACGGCGCGGGCCGCCCCCGTTGCAGGCCGCGTGGCGCCGGCATCCGCCACGGTCGTCGGTGTCTCGTTCGCCTTCACTGACTCAGACCCCAATCCACCGATTCACGCCCGTTGCGCTCCCGATGTAGGTTCGGATACCGCCCGGGCGAATCGGGTTTCACCCATTTACTCATCGCGCTCGTTGCAATGCAATCGACGCGATTTTCGCCGTGCTCGGACCCCTTCGATGCGCCCCCAGCGATCGGGGCGCCAGCCGACGACGGTTCCGCCGGGCGCGTGCGGGCGTCGATCCCACGGCAATAAGCCGCTGGGAGCTCTGGGGGGGAGCCAGACAGCCCAGAATGATGGAATGTCCCCGCCGAAATATCCAGCTTTTTCGATGGAAAATTGCGGCGCGACTGCACCTTCCGTCGTTGCCGGGCTCCGACGGACCCCGGGAACGAGACGTATCGATATCCCCCCGGCCCACAGGTGTATCGGCTGGGCGGGCGGTGTCTTCAGCCCGGAACGTCGAAGATTTTCCCCCCAGGGGGGAAATAGCGGCTCCGGCTTCCCCAAACGCCCACCGCCTGGCCCCAGACCGCCTCGCGAACCGGATCGGTATCAGCGGGGGCCCGCCAGTGCGCCCGTTGCGGATTCCGCCGCGCCCGCGTAGGATTGGAAGTACTGACTGGTCAGTATTTTGCTTCGAACGGCCGGTATCGCACCCGGCGGGCCGAATGGCGGCTGCCGGGCTCGGCCGCAGTCGGCGAGGTTGGCGGGCAGGAAATGGCGTCCACCCCCCAGGACGGCTCCGACGCGGTCAAGCGCTCCCGGATCCTCGAGGCGGCGCTCGAGGTCTGCGAACGCAGCGGCGTGGAAGGCGCCCGCATGGACGAGGTCGCCGCGCTCGCGCGGGTGTCCAAGGGCACCCTCTATCGCTTCTTCGACAGCAAGCACGATCTGTTCCTGGCGACGATCATCGACTCCTACGAGGAGTCGCTCCGGATCATCGACACCGCGACGGCCGTCGAAGGCGACCCGCTGCGACGGCTGGAGGGATTGCTCGACGGCCTGACGGGGGTGCTGGCGGCGCTGGCGCCGCGCATGGGCGTGCACTACCAGGCGTGGGGGGTCGTCGCGGGCCACCCCCAGTTCCAGGAGCGCCTCTACGGCTTCCTGTGTCGCTTCCACGCCCAGCGCGGTGAGGAGATCCGCGACGCCATTCGCGATGTCCAGCGGGCGGGCGGGTTTCGGGCCGACGCCGACGCCGCCGCCTTCGCCGAAGGCATCATGGCGCTGCTGAGCGGATTCCTCTACCGCGCGACCTTCGATCGGGAGCGGGCCACGCCGGAGGGCCTGCGCGCGGCCTTCGACGCGCTCCTCCGGGGGCTCGGCCCCGACGCGGCGCACGCCGGGGCGGCGGGCGGGTACGGCCATGGCTGACGCGGCGCCCCGGCGATCGCCGCTGCGCGCGTCGTTGATCGCGGCTGCGATCGCGCTCGTCGCGGGAGGCGCGCTGCTGTTCGGGCTGGCGCCCGAGCCCGAGCGGGTGACGGCAGCCGGCGACGGCGCTGCGTTGCGCTCCGTCGCCACGCAGCGGGTGAGCAGGCTCGCGATCCGCTCGCAAGTGGAGGTCTCCGGTGTGCTGGAGGCGCGGCGCAGCGTGCAGATCTTCGCCGAGACGCGCGGCCCCGTGATCGCGGTGGGCGCCGAAGAACTCGACCGCGTCGACGCCGGCGGGCTGCTCGTCGAGATCGACCCGCTGCTCGCCGAGGTGGCCGTCGAGCGCGCGGAAGCCGCGATTGCGCGCAACACCAGCGAGGTCGCCCTCGCGCGCTCGAACCTGGAGCGGCGCCGGTCGCTGGCGGATCGCGGCGCGGCCAGCACCTCCGAATTCGACGACGCGGTGAACGCGGAGAAGGTTGCCGCCGCCGCGCTGCGCGAGAGCCGCGCCGAGCTGAAGCGGGCCCGGGACGACCTGTCCAAGAAGACGATCGTCGCACGCTTCAGCGGCGTGCTGCGGTCCTTCTCCGTGGAGGTCGGCGAGTACGTGGGCGCAGGCCAGCGGCTCGGGGAGCTGCTCGACCTCTCGACGGCGCGCGTGCAGATCGGACTCTCGGATCGCGAGATCGTGGCGGTGCGCGCCGGCCATCCCGCCACGGTGCGCGTCGAGGCCTACGCGGGGGAGCCTTTCGACGGCGAGATCCTCCGCGTCGGCGCGGCCGCCGACGTCGTGAGCAAGAAGTTCCCGGTCGAGATCGAGCTCCCCAACCCGGACGCTCGCCTGCTGCCCGGCATGGTCGCGACCGTGATCCTCGACCTCGGCGAGGCCGAGCTGCGGACCGTGATCCCGCGCGACGCGACGCTGGACGAGTTCGGCCTGCGCTTCGTCTGGGTGGTCGAGCGGGACGGCAGCGACGGCCATTGGGTGGCGCGTCGCCGGCGCGTGGCGGTGCGGCCGCTGCCGTTCCGGCCCGGGGAGTTCGAGGTGCTCTCGGGCCTCGCCGAGGGCGAGGAGATCGCGATCACCGGGATGCGTCAGCTGCGGGACGGCGAGCGCGTCCGTCGCGGCGGTGTGGAAGCGTCGTGAGTCTGCCGGCCTTCTCGGTCCGACAGATCGTCCTGGTCAATCTGATCTTCGCGCTGCTGATGATCGCGGGCCTGCAGATCATGCGGCGGATTCCGGTCGATCTGTTCCCCGACATCTCCTTCAACACCGCCTACGTCGTCACGGTCTGGACCGGCGCTTCGCCCGAGGAGGTGGAGCGACTGCTCACCAAGAAGCTCGAGGACGAGATCGACGGCATCTCCGGAATCAAGGAGCTGTACAGCTTCTCGAGCCACGGCCTGTCGGAGATCAACATCGAGTGGGACGAGACGCTGACGGACCTCGAGTACGAGGCCGCCATGAACGACCTGCGCGCCGCGTTGGACCGGGCCGACGACCTGCCCGAAGACGCGGAGTCGCCGGTCGTGCGCGAGCTCTCGGTCTCCGAGGTCTACAACATCGGCATCGTCGCCGTGAAGGACGTGGGAGGCGTCGGGGAGTTCACGCTGCGCGAGGTCGCGCGCGACCTGCGCGACCGCCTGGAGCGGATTCCGGGCCTGCGCAAGGCGGAGCTGAGGGGCGCCCGGGACCGCGAGATCCGCGTCCTCGTCGACCAGAACCGAGCCGTCCAGTACGACCTGACGCTCGCCGAGATCACGGCGATCATCGGAAACAACAACCAGAACTTCGCCGGAGGCTCGTTCACCGACCCGGCGAACCGCGAGATCATCGTTCGCGGCCTGGGTCAGTTCGTGTCTCCGGAGCGGCTGGCCCGGACCGTCGTCAAGAAGAACCCGGACGGGAGCCACATCCTGCTCGGCGACGTCGCCGAGGTCGCCGCGGGGTTCGCGAAGCGGCGCATCATCGGTCGCCAAAACGGCGTCCCGGCGGTCAGCCTGGGAATCTCCAAGGAAGCCGACGTCGACCTGATCGACCTGATCGACGAGGTCCGATCCCTGCTGGACGAGCACGCCGCTGCGATCCCGGACGGCGTCGAGACGTCCATCACCTACAACAGCGCCGACTACGTGAGCGTCCGGATGGACATCATGAAGTCGAACCTGCTCGTGGGCATCGCGTTCGTGATCCTGATCCTCTGGCTCACGGTCGGCTTTCGCAACGCGATGCTCGCGATCGTGGGGGTTCCCTTCTCGTTCCTCACGGCAATGATCCTCTTTCCCGTCTTCGACATCACGATCAACTCCCTGTCGTTGATCGGCTTCGTCATGGTTTCGGGCATGCTGGTGGACGGCGCCATCATCATCCTCGAGAACGTGTACAGCTACGTGGAGAACGGCGTGCCGGTGCGGGAGGCCGTCGTCCAGGGCACCGAGGAGGTGATGTGGCCGGTGACGGCCGCCGTGGCGACCACGATCGCCGCGTTCATTCCGATGCTCACGGTCTCCGGCACCAGCGGCGAGTTCATGTCGATCCTTCCGAAGACCGTGATCGTGTGCCTGCTGGGCTCGCTGATCGAGGCGCTGTTGATCCTGCCGGCCCACTACGTCGACTTCGGGAGTCGCGGAAGGGCGGCCGAGTCTCTGGCGGCGTCGACCCATCGCCCGGCCGCCGTCCGCATCGCCTACACGCTCCGGACCCGCACGGAGGCGGGAATCGAGCGCCTCCGCGGCGTCTTCCTGAGGGTCCAGCAGCCGCTCCTGGATCACCGCTACGTCTTCCTGTCCGCGTGCTTCGCGGCGCTCTTCTTCGCGCTCGGCCTCTCCCGGCACATACCGGTCGATCTCTTCCCCAGCGACTTCAACCAGCTGATGGTGACGATCCAGACGCCGACGGATTACGGGATCCACCAGACGGATGAGGTCGTGCAGGGCGTCGAGCGCGCCCTCGAGCCGATTCGTCAAGAGCTCACCGACATCGCCACGAACATCGGAATCGGAATGAACGCCGATCAGATTCCGATCATCGGCGTCAACTACGCGATGCTCTGGATCTCGTTCCCGAACAGCTACGCCAACATCGCGAACCCGGACCGGGTGCTCGATCTCGTGCGGGATCGGCTGGACGCCTATCGCGCCGCGAATCCCGCGGGCATCGCGAGCTTTCGCGTGCAACCGCCCCGCAACGGCCCGCCCATCGGAAAACCGGTCGCGATCCGCATCCAGTCCGACGACTACGCGCAGGCCAAGCAGATCGCCGAGGAGGTGAAATCCGAACTCTCCGCCGTTCCCGGCGTCTACAACATCGAGGACAACGTGCCCTTCGGCCCGCGCGAGCTGCGGGTCGCCCTGGACGAGCACCGCGCCTCCATCCACGGGCTGACCTTCGCGGACGTGGGCTTCGCGTTGATGGCGGCCAACGACGGCGTGGTCCCGTCGACCTTCAAGGATCCCGATTCCGACGAGGACGTGGATATCCGCGTCCTGGTGCGGGAGGAGCAGCGCCGCAGCATCGCCGACCTGATGCAGGTCCGGATCCGGACGCCGGCGGGCTACCGGGTCGAGCTCGGCGACGTCGCCGACGTCGATCTGAACCGCGGCTACGAGCGGCTGTACCACTTCGGGGCCCAGCGCGCCGTGGTCGTGTACGCCGACGTGGACAACGAGCAGGCGACCTCGATCTCGGTCAACGAAGAGATGCGTTCCCGGTTCGGCGACGTCGCGAAGCGCTATTCCGGCGTGAATCTCGTCTTCGGGGGCGAGTTCCAGGCGACCGACGACGCCTTCGCCGACATGCGCCGGGCCTTTCTGCTCGCGGTCGTGGCCATCTTCGGAATCCTCGCCGCCCAGTTCCGATCCTATACTCAACCGTTCATCGTGATGAGCGTGATCGGTTTCTCGTTCATCGGCGTCAGCGTCGGGATGTGGACCATGAATTCGCTCGTCGGTGGCTACGCGCTTTCGATGTACGTGCTGTACGCGATGGTGGGGCTGGCCGGCATCGTCGTGAACGACTCGCTGGTGCTGATCGACTTCGTGAATCGCCAGCGGCTGCGCGGCGTGTCGCCGGGTGAAGCCGTCCGGACGGCCAGCCAGCGCCGCTTCCGGCCGATCCTCCTCACCACGCTCACCACGATGGTGGGGCTGCTGCCGATGGCGCTCGGTGTCACCGGATACTCGCGGGTGTTCGGGCCCTTCGCGGCCGCCATCGTGTTCGGGCTCGCGGTGGCGAGCCTGCTCACGCTGTTCGTGGTGCCGGCGCTCTACCTGGTCCTGGAGGATCTGACGCGCGGACTGCGCCAGGGCCTTCAGAAGGGCCAGAAGACCGGGATCAGCGCGATCCCGATGACGCCGCAGAGCAGGTCGAGCGGCAGGCCCACCTTCACGAAGTCGCCGAACCGGTAGCCGCCGGGTCCGTACACGATCAGGTGGGTCTGGTAGGTCACCGGCGACGCGAAGGCGCAGCAGCCCGCCACCGCCACGGCCATCACGAAGGGCCGGGGGTCAGCTCCCACGTTCGCGGCCGCGGCCACCGCGATCGGGAACATGATGGCCACGGCGGCGGCGTGGTGGAGCGTCTCCGCCAGCAGCAGCGTCGCGACGTATACCACGACGAAGGCGGGCATCGGATTGTCCGCGCCCGCGGTGATCGACGAGAGGACGCCCGCCACGGCGCCGGCGGCGCCCGTCTTTTGCATTGCCGCGGCCATGCCGAAGCCGGCTCCGATCACGATCAGGATCGACCAGTCGACGCTCTGGCGCGCGCCCTGGGCCCGGATGCAGCGGGTCACGATCAGGAGCCCGGCCGCGAGAAAGGCGGCGACGGCGATGGGGTAGATTCCGGTGCTCGCCACCACGACCATGGCGACGAGGATTCCGATGGCGAGCCAGGCCCGGTCGTAGCGCGGCGTCTCGGTCTCGGCGATCTCGCTCACCAGGTAGAAGTCGGGGCTGTTGCGGTGCGCGCGTAGGAAGCCGGCGGCGCCCTGGAGCAGGAGCGTGTCGCCGGCGCGCAGCCCGATGGCGCCGATCTTTCCGGGCACCCGCTCGCCGTTGCGGTGCACGCCGATCACCGCCGCGTCGTACACGGTCCGGAAGTTGGAGGCGCGGATCGTCCGGCCCACGAGCGGGGAGGAGGGCGAGACCACCGCCTCGATCAGGCGCTGGCTGCTCCGGCCCGGCGCGGGCTCGTCGCCGTCGGTCTCCGGCACCAGGCCGCGAATGCGTTGCAGCTCGACGATCGTCGAGACCACGCCCGCGAACACCAGCCGGTCGTCCGCCCGGATCACGGCGTCGGGCCCGACGGGCGTGATGATGCGACCGCCGCGGTCGATCTCCACCAGGAACAGGCCCTCCAGGTGACGCAGCCCCGCCTGTTCGACCGTCTGGCCCGCGAGCGGACCGTCGTGCTCCACGATCATCGACGTCGTGTACTCGCGCCGGTGCTCGCCGAGCTCCTCGGTCGGCTGCTTGCGCACCGGGAGCAGGCGCGGCGACACGAACTGGAGGTAGAGCAGGCCCGCGATGGCGATCGGCACGCCCACCGGCGCCAGCTCGAAGAAGCCAATGGGCGGCATCTTCGCGTCGAGGACGAGGCCGGCCACCGTGAGCACGGTGCTGGTCCCGATCACGGTGGTGATGCTCCCGAGGATCGACGCGTAGCTGAGGGGAATCAGGAAGCGGCTCGGCGTGAGACCCCGCCGCCGGGCCCAGTCGATGATCACCGGCGTCATCATGGCGACGATGGGCGCGTTGTTGAGGAACGCCGACAGCGTGGCCACGGGCGGGCAGATCCGCGCCAGCCCCATGCGCTCATCGCGGGCCGGGCCGAAGATGCGGCCGACGGTCGCCTCGAGCGCCCCCGTCTCCCGCAGCGCCGCCGACACGATGAAGAGCGCGCCGATCGTCGCCAGCGCCGGGTTGGCGAAGCCCATGAATGTCTCGGCGGGTGAGAGGACGCCGAAGGCCGCGAGCGTGAACAGGCCCGCCATCATGGTGACGTCGGGGGCCGCGAGCCCCCGCACCATCACCGCGAGCGTCAGGAGCACGACCGCGAGCGTGAACCAGCCCTGCCAGTCCATCCGGCGCAGCACGATACATCACAATCCGCCACACTGTGCGCGCAATGGGTTCGGAGACGACGTCGGCCTCACTCGCCCCTTTCTCCGAGAAGGGCTTCTACCTGAGCGAGTTCCGCGGGCGCACGCTCGCGATCGCGGCCCGGGCCGAGGACCTGCGGGCTCCCGCGCCGCTCGAGGCGGTGCTGAAGGAGCTCGAGGCCAACCCGACGCGGGTCGTCCTGGTCTCCACGGAGCCGGGTGCGCTCGGGTCGCTGCTCGCCACGACGGTGCTCCCGAGCGGGAGCGGCGGGGTGGGCCTGGAAGGCGCGGTCTGGCGCCAGCTGCGCCGGTCGAGCCGCGTGGGACTGGTCGTGGAAGACGCGCCGCACTTCGCCCCGGCCTGCCGCGAGATCGCGCTGCGCCTGGCCGTCTCGAAGTGGATCTGGATCGACCCCCAGGGCGGCTTGCGCGCCGAGGACGGATCCCCACGGTCCTTCGTGGATCTCGAGGAGCTCCAGGCGCTTCTCCGGCGGGAGCTTCCCGAGGAGAGCCCGGAGCGCTGCTCGTTGCTGCGGGAGGTCGAGGCCGCGCTGGCGGGCGGGCTGGTGGCGGTCAACCTGTGCACGCTCGAGGGGCTCGCGGACGAGCTCTTCACCTACGCGGGATCCGGGACGCTCTTCACCCGCGAGCGGTACGTGCGGGTTCGGCGCCTGGGCCTCGACGACTACGACGCGGCGGACGATCTGATCGGCCGGGGCGTGGCGGAGGGCTACCTGGCTCCGCGCTCCGCCGACGAGATCGAGCGGGTGCTCGCCAACGGCTTCGGCGCCTTCGTGGAGGGGCGTTACCTGGCGGGCATCGGCGCCCTGCTGGTGCACGAGCCCTCGCACTCCGGGGAGATCGCCTCCCTCTACACCCTCACGCGCTTTCTCGGCGAGGGCATCGGTGGCCACCTGGTCCGTTCCGCACTGGATCACGCCCGCGCGTCGGGCTGCCGCTTCGTCTTCGCGTGCACCACCGCGGAGCGCGTCGAGCACTTCTTCGAGCGCGAGGGCTTTCGCCGCGTCGATTCCGACGCGATCCCGCCCGAGAAGTGGCGCAGCTACCACGCGCCGCGCCGCTCGCGCCTGCGCTGCCTGCGGCACGACCTCTGACCTCGGGGATCCGCCTCGGATCCGCCCGGCTCACGCGCCGGGAGCGTCCCCGGTTTCACCAGTCCCGGGAGTAGCCCTCGAAGGCGGCAGGAATTCGCCGCACGTCCTGGACGATCTCTCGGACGAGTCCGGGATCCGTGCCTGCCCCGAAACCGAGCGCGACGCTGTCCGAGAGGCCACCGAAGCGCTCCTCGATCGCCCGGGTGATCTCGTCGTGGGTTCCGACGGCCGCAAAGGTGCGCACCACCTCGTCGGGAACCCGGGCCGCCATCTCCTGCCAGCGGCCGCGCTTCGACATTGCGTGCAGCTCGAGCCCCAGCTCCTCCCAGCCGTGGATCGCCAGCACCCCGTGGTAGCTGCGGGTCGAGCCGTAGAAGGCGATCCGGTACCGCGTCGCGTCGAGGGCCTTCTGCAGCTCCGCCTCGTCGGCGCCCGTGACGATGAAGCCTCCGCCCCAGACGTCGAACTGGGAGCGGGCCCGTGGATTCTCCCGCAATCCCTCCTCGACCTTCGGGAGAGCGACTTCTTCCAGGTACTTGCGGGTGGCAAAGCCGTGGAGGCGCACCCCGTCGCAGATCCGGCCCGCGAGCTTCATCATGGCCGGCCCTACGGCGGCGATGCTCACCGGAATCGGCGGAAGGCCGGTGGGGGGCGGCGCGAACTCGGGCGTCATCAACGTGAAGCGATAGTGATCGCCCTCGTAGCGCAGCGGCTCTTCCCGCTCCCAGCACCGCCAGATGGCGCGCAGCGACTCGACGTACTCGCGCAGCCGCGGCACCGGTGCGCTCCAGGGCACGCCGAAGCGGCGCACGTTGTGTCCCTTCACCTGCGACCCCAGCCCCAGGTGGAAGCGCCCGCGTGACTCGCGATGCAGGTCGATCGACGTCAGCGCGACGACCATCGGACTGCGGGGAAACGCGACGACGATCCCCGTGCCGAGGCCGATTCGTTCGGTCGCCACCGCCGCGAAGGCGAGCGGAACGAAGGGGTCGTTGCTGATGTCGAAGGAGGCCAGGCCGTCGAAGCCCGCGGCCTCGGCCGCGCGCGCCGCGTCGGCCACGGCACGCCAGTCGTCCAGGGGCAACCCGGTTTCGACGCGCATTCGATCCCTCCCGGCGGAGTGACGAGTATACGAGGTGCCGGGAGCGCCGGGGGTGTGGCCTTCGCTTCTTCCCCCGGCGTTCGGGAGCCGGAGCTCCCGAAGTGGACTGTAAGCCGGGTCCTGTTCCGGCGCGCGGTTGCCCCCGCGCCGGCGAGGATCATTCATCTAGGCGGCCCATTGCTGGGCCGCTCGAGCGCTCTGACCCGGGTGCTGGAGCCGCGGCTGCGGCTGCTCGGGCGGACCGCCCTCGACAGCGCCTCTATTCGAGCTTGCTCCGGGAGGGGCTTGCCCCGCCGCCGGTCACCCGGCTGTCGCGCGTGGGCTCTTACCCCACGTTTTCACCCTTGCCTGTGCCTCCTCCCCGGCTGCCTCTCGCAGCCGGGGGATCGCAGGCCATCGGCGGTGTCGTTTCTGCGGCGCTTTCCCTCGGGTTACCCCGGGTCGCCGTTAGCGACCTCCCTGCCCATTGGAGCCCGGACTTTCCTCCCGCGAACGGTGTTTGTTCGCCGGCGATCCTCCATCCACCTCCGGCACGTCCTCCAGCCTAAGCACCCGAGGCCGCGACCGCAATCCGCTGGAAAAGCAGGGGCTTGCGGCCCTGTAAGTCGCTTTTATTTAAGTACCCATATAGATACCTATTGAATATCGAAAAAGAGTCTGATAGATACTTAATTGGCATGGATCGAGTCACGGATCCGGTGACGACCGCGTCCGGTCAGCCGGCGGTCCCGCGACCGGGGGGCATCTTCGACCCGGTCGCCCGCGCCCTGGAGGTGATCGGGGACCGCTGGACCCTCGTCCTCGTCCGCCAGCTGCTGCCCGCGTCGCGCCGGTTCCAGGAGCTGCGCATGCGCACGGGGATCGCGCCGCGCGTGCTCTCGAGTCGCCTGCGGGAGCTGGTGGCGGCCGGCTTCGTCCGGACCCTTTCCCAGGGCTCCCGGTCGGTCTACGGCCTCACCGAGCAGGGCCGCTCGCTGGAGCCGATCGTCAACGCAATCGGGCGCTGGTGGATCCAGCGCGGCGTCGACGATCTCGGAATCGACGCTGGCCGCTTCACGGAGACGTCGGCCCAGTCCGTGCTCGAGGCGCTGCCGTTCATGGTGCGCGAGGACCGCGCCCGCGACGTGGACCTCACCTTCGAGATCCGGCTCAAGGGGCCGGGCGGCGGGGCCTGGTCGGTGCGCGTCCACGACGGCGCCTGCACGGTGACGCTTGGCTTCGCCGAGAACGCCGACGTCCGCTACACGGCCGACGGGCCCCTGTGGTGCGGGATCGCCCTGGGCCTCATCGATGCGCCGGACGCCTTTCGCCGCGGCCTCCTGACGAAGGAAGGTGGACGCGAGGCCATGGACGACTACTTCCACCAGGTGTCGCGACCGGAACGCCCGCAGAATCGGGATCCGCAGGCACGGCCGGCATCCGGTTCGGCCCCTGTCAACCCGGGGCGAAGGAGGAAACCGTGATCTCGTTCAAGTTGACCGATGAGCAGGAGGTGGTGCGCGAAGCCATGCGCACCTTCGCCGGCGAAGTGCTGCGCCCCTTGGCCCACGAGTGCGACGAGGCGTCGAAGCTATCCGAGGAAGCGCTGGGCCAGTGCTGGGAGCTGGGCCTCGTCTCCACCCAGATTCCCGAGGCGTTCGGCGGCGGCGGCGAGCCGCGCTCGCCGATCACCAACGTCCTCGTCCTGGAAGAGCTGGCCTGGGGTGACGCGGCCCTGGCCGTGGCGGCCCTGGCGCCGGCGGGCTTCGCCTTCGCGGTCGCCGACCAGGGGACCGAGGACCAGAAGCGGCGCTACCTGCCGCTCTTCGGCGGCGATCACTACCACGCGGCGTCGTTGGCGGTGTCGGAGCCCGGCCCCACCTTCGACGCGCTGCTGCCGCGCACCGTGGCGGAGAAGCGCGGCGAGGGCTTCGTGCTCTCCGGCGCGAAGTGCTTCGTGCCCATGGCGGATCGCGCCAGTCACTTCCTGGTGGTGGCCCGCTGCGACGGCGATCTGGGTGCCTTCGTCGTGCCCCGCGATGCCGACGGGCTGACGGTCTCGGAGCCCGAGAAGAACCTCGGCCTGCGCGCGCTTCCCACCGGTGTGCTCGAGCTCGAGGGCGTCGAGGTGCCGGCCGCCGACCGTCTGGGCGGCGAGGCCGGGTGCGACGTGAGGCGGATCGTCGCCGGCTCGCGCACGGCTCTCGGCGCGGTCCAGGTCGGCGTCTCGCGCGCCGTGCTGGAGTACGCCGTTCCCTATGCGAAGGAGCGCGAGGCCTTCGACCAGGCGATCGCCCAGAAGCAGGGCATCGCGTTCAAGCTGGCCGACATGCACATCGAGATCGAGTCCTCGCGCTGGCTCACGTGGAAGGCGGCGAGCCGGCTCGAGCAGGGCCTGGACGCGACACCCGCGGCGCACTTCGTGCGGAGCTACGTCGCCGAGAAGGCGCTGTGGATCGCCGACCAGGGCGTCCAGGTCCTCGGCGGGCACGGCTACATTCGCGAGCACCCCGTCGAGATGTGGTACCGCAACGCAGGAACCCTCGGGGCCCTCGAGGGCACCCTCTCCGTCTGAGGAGTCGAACCATGATCGATTTCGAGCTGACCGCAAACGACCGGAAGCTGGTGGACGGGCTGCGGGCCCAGGCGCTCGTGGCGCGCGGCTACGCCCGCTACTACGACGAGAACGAGCACGAGTTCCCGCCCGACGAGCTGGAGGAGTCGAAGGACTTCCCGACCCTCGGCGATCTGCTGGAGGGGCGCACCGACGAGGACACTCCCTTCGGCGTGGCTGGCATGCTCATCATGGCGGGCCAGACCTGGGGCGACTACTCGGTACGCATGCGGCGACCGCCGGGCGGCCTCGGCAACGCGGCCCTGCGGGCCGCGGGCACCCCCGAGCAGTTTGCGAAGTGGCAGAACCTGACGCTGGCCATGGCCATCACGGAGCCCGGCTGCGGGTCGGATCCCTCGCGGGTGCAGATGACCGCGGTCCGCGACGGCGACGAGTGGATCCTGAACGGAGAGAAGATCTTCGTGACCACCGGCTGTCGCGCCGACGGCGTGATCGTGTGGGCGACGATCGACAAGTCGGCTGGACGCGCGGGCATCAAGTCGTTCCTGGTGGAGAAGGGCGCGCCGGGCTTCGTGGTCTCACACAAGGAGAAGAAGCTCGGGATCCGGGCCGACGACACCGCGGCGTACGTATTCACCGACTGTCGGGTCCCGTTCGAGAACCTGCTCGGCCTCGACGAGACGATCGCCAAGAAGAGCTCGGGCGGCTTCCGAGGCGTGATGAAGACCTTCAACATGACGCGGCCGGGCGTCGCGGCGATCGGCATCGGCATGGCAGAGGCGGCGCTCGACTTCACGCGCGATCAGCTGCGGGCGGCGGGCGTCGAGATCGAGTACGGGCCGGGAATCCACGGGCAGTCCGCCGTCACCGACAAGTTCATCCGCATGGAGGCGCTCTACGAGGCGTCCCTCCTGACGATCTGGCGCGCCGCCTGGCTCTCCGGCGAGGGGCAGCCCAACAACATGGAGGCCTCGGTCTGCAAGGCCAAGGCGGGCGCTGCCGTGCGGGAGATCACCCAGGGCTGCATCGAGATCCTGGGGCCGATGGGCGTTTCGCGGGAACACCTGCTCGAGAAGTGGTTCCGCGACGTGCGCATCACCGACATCTACGAGGGCACCGGCGAGATCCAGCGCATGATCATCGCGCGCGGCCTGCTGGGCTACACGCGCGCGGAGCTCAACTAGGCGTTGCGGCGGCCGCGCGCTCGCGCGACGCGCGCGGCCGGAGGCGGGCGACCCCGGAGGCGGGCGGCTACGATCCCGGCCCGGGGGGCGCTGATTTGTTTGTATCCGGGCAGTGTCTTGCTCGGCCATTGCGGCGGGCGGGAGCCGCCGCTGTGCTCGTGCTGCTCGCCGCGGCGACCGCTTCGGCACAGGATGCGGTGGAGGGCGGCGACGGCCCCGCTCGCGAAGCCTCGGCCGAAGCTTCGCCCGACACCGAAGCCTCAGCCGAAGCCTCGCCCGAGACCGAAGCCTCGATCGCAGTCGAGCGGAAGGCGACGGTCATCCACTCGCAGGAAGACGATCCCGAGAACGTCGGGACTCCGATCTTTCCCCAGGTCCGCTATCGGGATGCGGTCCGGCTGAGCCTGCGATCGCACTTCGTCCCCCGCAGCGACTTCGGCTCTGCGGACGTCGCCCTCTACAGCCCCGGCGCCCGCTTGCGCGTGACCCTGCCGGTCTCGGATCGCGGGGTCCTCCAGATCACGGGGAAGGCCGGGGGCAGCCACTACGACTTCAGCGGAACCAGCGATCTCTTCGGCCTGGGCCCGACCTCGGGCGATCCCATCGACGGGCTCTATGAGGCGCTCCTGTCCCTTCAGGGCGCGTATCGGATCAACGACGGCGGGTACCTGTTCGTCGACGGCGAGTCCTGGTCGCTGATCGGCGCGGCCTACGGGCGCTCGCGCTGGGAGGACGACAACTTCGAGCAGGGATCGACCGGAGGCGGGATCCTCAGCCTCGGCTATCAGAACGCACGTCTGCGCATGGCCCTCGGTGCGCGCCTCGAAAGCCGACTCATCGGGAGCGGCGTCAAGGTGACACCCGTCGGCACGATCCGCTGGGATCCTACGAAGCGACTCACGGTGCGCAATCGCGGCATCGGTGGCCAGATCGAGTACCGGCTGACGAATCGCCTGGAGCTGTTTGCCGCGGGCTACGTCACCACCGAGAGTTTTCGGCTCGTAGACCGGGCCGGCGTCGCCGGCCCGCTGAATCTGCGCGACCGGCAGGTGCTGGCCGGGGTCGGCTTCGAGTGGAATCTCTCGCGGTACTTCCGCATCAACGTCGAGGGCGGCGTCGTGGCGTCCCACACGATCAAGGTCCGATCCGACGACGCCACCCTCTCGTCGCTGCACGCCGATCCGGCCGGATACTTCGACATCGTCATCGCCGTGCGTCCCTGATTAAGGCCCCGCTTTCGGACTGCCGAAGTAGGGCGTCGAAGCGTCTCGTGCTGCGAGGGTCTCCGTGGAGTCATTTGGAAAGTTCCTCGCGCGCAAGCGCGTTCTCACCCAGAGCGAGCTCGAGGAGGCGACCCAGTACCTGGTCGTGGTGGGCGGGCGCCTGGGCACGAACCTGGTGGACCTCGGCTACCTGGGGATCGAGGAGCTGGACCGACACCTGGCCGAGCACCTCGGCATCGAGACGCCCCCGAAGGCCTGGGTGGAGCAGCCGAGCCCCGAGGCCCTGGCATCGCTGCCGCCGCTCCTGGCCCAGCGTCACATGATTTTTCCGCTCGCCGTGGAGTACAAGACGCTCCACCTGGCCATGGCGGATCCTCATCACCCGACGGCCATGGACGAGGTGAGCTTCGCCACCGGGCTCCGGATCCGGCCCTACCTCCTGTCGGACGCACACCTGGCCTTCCTGCGCGAGCGCTTTCTGGGCATCCCGCGGGAAGGGCGCTTCGCCTACCTGAGCCCCGAATGGGCGCAGGGGCGCAGCCGGAAGCAGCGGCCCCCGCCCGCGGCCCGCCCCGAGGTGCCCGAGGAGGTGGAGGAGGCGGCGAAGGAGCGCGTGGCCTGGGGTCTTCGCCCCCTGGAAGCCGAGGAGGAGCTGATCGACGCGGAGACCTTCTCGAGCCTCCACTCCGAGCGGACGGCCGAGACCGCTGAGGCGTCCGAGGCGATGGTTCTCTCGGAGGTGGTCTCCGAGGGCGTCTCCGGCGCCGAGGCTGCGCCCGCGGCGGACGTGCGGCCGCTCGAGCCCGAGGAGGTCGCCGAGCTCGAGGTCCGGCTCGCGAGGGCGCCCGACCGTGAAGTCATCAGCGACTGCGCGCTCCGCCTGGCCCGCAGCTACGCCGCGGCGGCGGCCCTCTTCGTCGTGCGCCGGGACGTGATCCGCGGCTGCGGCGCCGTGGGTTCGAGCGTGCCCCGAAACACCGACGGCCTCTTCGTTCCGCTCGCTTCCGCCAGCGTGCTGGCCGCGACGGTCACCGAGGGCGAGGCCTTCCGGGGTGCGCTTCCACCGGATGGGATCGACGTGCAGCTCTTCCGCGCCATCGGCCGCTGCGACGTGCGCGAAGCGGCGATCTTCCCGGTGCGAATTCGCGACCGCGTTCTGAACCTCCTGTACGTGGACAACGGCCCCCACCCGCTGGCAGAGAGCTCGATCGCGGCGCTCGGCGCCGTGTGCGACGGCATCGCCAGGGCCTACGCGCGGCTGATCCTGCTCACCAAGCGCCGCCACTGCTGAGCTCCCGCCTCGACGCCGGCGCGCTCGTGAAGATCGCGCGCGCGGAGCGCCTGGCGTTCTGAGGCCTGAACTCCCCTCGCCTACGGCGCTACCAGAACTTCCACCACGGGCGCGGCGGGCGCTCTGCGGCGGCGCAGCGCGGATGCAGCAGCCGATCCGCGTAGGGCCCGTATCGCTCCCGCGCTTCCACGCACGCGTCCGGTCGAATCGGGCAGGCGTAGGAGGCGGCGTCCGCCGCCTCGCGCTCTGCGATCCGGTCGGCGACCAGCGCCTCGATCTCGGGATTGCGGTACCGGGAGCAGTTCACGCCCTCGTCCCAGGCTCCGCTCACGTACCGCGACAGGCGCGGCTTCCGGCGGATTCGCCAGTAGGACTCGCGCGTCCAGAAGCGCTTGCCGCAGGTGACGGCGGGCCGGTTGAAGCGCCAACCCCGATCGAGGGGGTCCGGCTCCGGCCCCAGCAGCCGCAGCCAGAAGCGCATGCCCTCGAAGTTCGCCGACAGGTCCGCGTAGGAGTAGATCCCCGTGGTGTAGAGGCCGAAGTACGTTCGCTCGGCCCGCTCCCCCCAGTCCATGGCCGCCTCGATCCCGTCTCCCTTCAGGTATGCGATCTCGAAGTACGTCCAGCCCTGGACGAAGAAGTGCCCGATCTTGTCGACGCCGACGAGGTCGTCACCGAGTCGGATCACCGCGCTCAGATCCTTGAGATGGACGCTGATGGCATCGAAGACCCCCAGGTCCCGGTAGATCGAATCGCGGAAGGCCACGCGTCTCGTGTCCAGATCGTCGGCGTCGTTGAGGTCCTCGGCGATCGCGTGCCCGATGAAGGGGACGGACAGGGCCCGTCGCAGCTGCCGGGTGAGGTCCTGCGGGTCGCAATCGGAGCCGCGCTCGTTGGCGCGCTCGACGGCGGTGCGCAGGGCGTCGTGGATCCGCGCGTCCAGGGGCTTCGACGAGTCGCGCAGCGGCGCGTTTCGCGACGTCACGCTGTCGATCTCGGCGGCCCGGAGCGGCGACGCAATCGCTGCCAACGCAACGAGCGCGAGCGTCCGGCGCGGCAGCCGGTGGAGGCGCCAGTTTCGCGTCACGCCGCGGGAGGCTAGCAGTCTGGCGCAAAGCCATTGTATGCGACGTAGTTCAGAGGTCCGGAGCCGCAGGGATCCCTCCGCGAATGGCTCGGCCATCCTCAGCAGTCTGACTTCGTTCGCCTGCGGCTCACTGCGCGGCGGCTGCGCCGCCTTGCGAAGATTGGTTTGGCCTGCGCTTGATTTCGCTGCGGGATCCCTGCGGCTCCGGACCTCGCTGCGCACCGGGGTTCGGCGCGGTGGCAACGGCTCTTGTAAGCTGCGCGGCGTGAAGGCCATCGTCATCGACGCACCGGGAGACGAGTCCGCCATGCACCTGGGCGAGGTGCCCGCGCCGGTCCTCGAGCCGGGGTGCATCCGGATCCGCGTCGCTGCCACCGCGGTCAACCGCGCGGACCTGCTCCAGCGACAGGGGCTCTATCCGCCGCCGCCGGGTGCGTCGGAGATCCTCGGCCTCGAGTGCGCGGGAGAGGTCGTCGAGGTAGCGACCGACGTGGAGGGCTGGCGGGCGGGCGACCGGGCGATGGCGCTGCTGGCGGGCGGGGGCTACGCCGAGGAGGTCGTCGTCCACGCCGGCTCCGCGCTGCACGTGCCCGGCCGGCTCTCCCTGGAAGAGGCCGCGGCCGTGCCGGAGGTCTTCCTCACCGTCTTTCTGAACGTCTTCCGGCTCGGGGCGCTGCCCGAAGGGGGTGCGGTGCTCGTGCACGGAGGCGGCAGCGGGATCGGCACCGCGTCGATCCAGCTCGTCAAGGCCGCGGGCGGGACCGTCGTCGTGACCGCGGGCTCGGAGGAGAAGTGCCGCCGCTGCCTCGAGCTCGGTGCCGACCTCGCCGTGAACTACCGAACGGGCGACTTCGTCGAGGCGGCCCGGCGCGCGACCGGCGGGCGCGGCGTGGACGTCGTCCTCGACTCGATCGGAGCGCCCTACCTGGAGAAGAACCTCGCCGCCCTCGCCGTGGGCGGGAAGCTAGTCCTGATCGGCTTGATGGGCGGCGCTCGCGCCGAGATCGGCCTCGGGCCGCTTCTCGTGCGGCGGCTCGAGGTGATCGGCTCGACGCTGCGCGCGCGTCCGGCGCCGGAGAAGGCGGCGATCGCGGCGGCGTTCCGCGGGCGCTTCGGAGCGGCCCTCGACCAGGGCGAGATCCGGCCGATCGTGGACCGCGTGCTGCCCCTCGAACAGGCCCCCGAAGCCCACCGCCTGGTGAAGGCGAGCGAGCACTTCGGCAAGGTCGTGCTCCGCGTCGCGTGAATCGAACGAGACGCCCCCGCGCCTGGATCGTCCCTGCGCTCCTGGTGGCCGGCGTGAGCGGCGCCTGCGCCGATCGCGAGGCGGCGCAGCCGAACCTGATCCTCGTCTCCATCGACACGCTGCGGGCGGACCGCCTCGGCGCCTACGGCTACGAGCGGAACACCAGCCCCCACCTCGACGCACTGGCGGCGCGGGGTGTGCGGTTCGAGACGGTGATCGCGGATTCCAACTGGACGCTGCCCGCCCACGTGACCCTCTTCACCGGACTGCCGCCCTCCTTCCACGGCGTGACCGGTCCCCGAGACAAGATGCAGACGGGGATCCCGACGCTGACCGAAGTGTTGAAGCAGCACGGCTACCGGACCTTCGGTGTCACCGGCGGGGGATTCCTGGACGGGAGCCACGGATTCGATCGAGGCTTCGACCGCTACGGTCTCAAGCCGCTCGATCTGCGCACCGCCCTCGACCTCGTGGTTCGCGTCGCCCGCCAGCTCGCTCCGGAGGAGCGCTACTTCTGGTTCGTCCACACCTACGACGTACACTGTCCGTACCACCCGCCGCCGCGCTATGCGCGGCTCTTCGACCGGAGCCCGGCCGCCGACCGGATCGAAACGCGCGATCGCTGCGGGAACCCCCACTACAACGGCATGGCGCTCACGCCCGGCCAGGCCCGATTTCTCTCCGATCGCTATGACGCGGGCATCCGCTACGCCGACGACCTCCTCGGCGCCTTCTTCGAGCGCCTCGAAAGCGAAGGGCGCCTGCGGAACACGATCGTGGTCGTCGTCTCGGATCACGGCGAGGAGTTCCTCGAACACGGCCAGATCGGTCACCGCAACACGCAGTTCATCGAGAGCCTGCGCGTGCCGTGGATCATGGCCGGGCCCGGGCTCGAACGCCGCGTGGTGACCCAGCCCGCGGCGCTCGCCGACGTGATGCCGACCCTGCTCGACCTGCTGGGAATCCCGGCGCCTGCGGTCGAGGGCGTGTCCCTGCTCCCCTTCATAGAGGGGCGCGGAGCCGACCGGCCGCCGCGTACTCTGTTCAGCGAGGATCCGCTCGTGGACCTCTACAGCGCCATCCACGGGGGCCGGCACGTCATCCACAGGGGCGCCGCCGGGGACCCGCTGCTCTTCGACTGGCGGGACGATCCCCGCGAGGCTTCGAACCTGTTCGAAGCCAAGCCGGAGAGCGACGCTGAATTGCGTCTAGAGCTCGACGAGCGCGTGCGGCGCCTCGCCGACCTGCGCAGCCGACGGCAACCCGAGGCGGCGCCGGTCGCCAGCGAAGAGCAGCGGGAGCGACTGCGCGCGCTCGGCTACGTCGAATGACGGTCCGGCGGGATCGACGGTCGAGTCGATTCGCTTCCACGGTGCCGGTATGCTCTGCCGCCCCCAGCGAGGAGATCGGTTGATGGCCGAGACGCAAAGGACGCTTTCGATCGTGAAGCCGGATGCCGTGGCGAAAGCCGCCACGGGCGAGATCCTGCGCCGCTTCGAGCAGGCGGGACTTCAGGTCGTCGCGCTCAAGAAGCTGAGGCTCACGGAGGCGCAGGCGCGGGGGTTCTACGCCGTCCACAAGGAGCGGCCCTTCTACGGCAACCTGGTGAAGTTCATGACGTCGGGACCCGTCGTCGCGAGCGTCCTGGAGGGACCCGATGCCATCGCCCGGAATCGGGAGCTGATGGGGCCCACCGATTCCACCCAGGCGGCGCCCGGGACGATCCGCGGCGATTTCGGGACGGACATCGAGCGCAACGCGGTCCACGGCTCCGACGCGCCCGAGACGGCACGCCTGGAGATCGCCTATTTCTTCAACGCGATGGAGATCCTGGGGCCGGTCGAGGCCTTGCCGGCCTGACGGGGGTGGATCGGGTGTTCGAGCGGCCTAGGCGTAGGTCCGGGCCATGAGCAGGATCAGCCCCGCCCAGGTCAGAACCAGCCAGAGACTCGGCGTACGAAGTGCGCGACTCACGAGGTCTCTCCCCCTTTGCCCCGTGGTTGGACAAACCTATGCTTCTCTTTCGAACAAACTCCCCAACACTTGAGGGTTAGCACAGCCCGAGTCCGATTCGGTGAGACGGATCACACGAAATCGCGGTCGGCGGTGAAGAAGACGAGAAACATGCACCTTCGAGACCGTCTGGAAGCCGACATGAAGGAGGCCCTGCGGAGTCGGGACACCCTGCGCCTGGAGACGATCCGCGGCGTCCGGGGCGCGGTGCGCAACAAGGAGATCGAGATCGGCGAGTTGCTGGGTGACGAGGGCATCCTGCGCGTGATTCGCGGTCTCGTGAAGCAGCGAATCGACTCGATCGAGCAGTTCCGAAACGCCGGGCGGGACGATCTGGTGGAGAAGGAGGGGGCGGAACGGGCCGTTCTGGAGGCCTATCTGCCGGCGGCCCCCGACGAGGCCGAGATCGAGCGGGTCGTGCGCGCGACGATCGCCGAGGTGGGCGCGACGAGTCCGAAGGAGATGGGGCGCGTGATGAAGCCGGCCCTGGAGCGCCTCGGCCCGGCCGCCGACGGCAAGCTCGTGAGCCAGATCGCCCGCCGCCTCCTGGCCGGCGACTGAGCGCCCCAGCGCAGCGACGCGGCAGCGGGGCGAGGGCCGAAGGGGACCCCTCCGCGAATGGCTCGGCCATCCTCAGGAGTCTGACTTCGTTCGCCTGCGGCTCACTGCGCGGCGGCTGCGCCGCCTTGCCAAGGCATTGATGGCCTGCGCTTGATTTCGCTGCGGGGTCCCCTTCGGCCCTCGCCCTGGCTCGTCGCTGCGTCACGTGGCCCGGCCGGGCGGCGTCAGCGGCCCTGGAAGCGGGGGGGGCGTCTTTCCTTGGCGGCGGCGAGTCCTTCGCGGACGTCCTGTGTCTCGAAGCAGGCCGCCTGCTCCTCGGCCTCGAAGCTGAGTTGATCTTCGAGGCTCACGTAGGGGGAGCGGGCGAGGGCGCGCTTGACGGCCCGGACGGCCAGGGGCGCGCTGGCGGCGAACTCGGCGGCGAGCTCGCGGGCGGTCGGGAGTACGGCGTCGGGCGCGACGACGCGGTTCACCAGACCCATGCGGGCAGCCTCCTCGCCCCGGAACACCCGACCCGAGAAGAGGATCTCGGCCGCGAGTGCCGGCCCCACGAGCCGGGGAAGCGTCCAGGTGGCGCCCATCCCCGGATGCAGCCCGAGCACCGTGAAGTTCAGGCCCAGCTTGGCCTCGGCGGAGGCGACCCGGACGTCGCAGGCCAGCGCGACGCAGAGTCCGGCTCCGATGGCGGCGCCGTTGACGGCAGCGATGGTGGGGCAGGGCAGGTCCCGTACCGACAGGAAGAGCTTGTAGAAGGACCGCATCGTGTCGCGGATGCCGCGGCGCGCGACGCCGGGTCGCTGCGTTCCCTCCCGGGCGCGCGAGCCGATCATCCCGAGGTCGCCCCCGGCCGAGAAGGCGCGGCCGGCTCCGGTGAGGACGACGGCGCGCAGCTCCCGGTCGGCGGCGAGGTCGGCCACGCACTCGGCGACGGCCTCGCCCATGGCCTGGGTCATGGCGTTGCGACGCTCGGGATCGTTGAAGGTCAGGATCGCGACGCCGGCGTCGCGCTCGAGGAGGAGAGGGGAGGGCTCGGACATGGCCCCAGCCTGCCTGAGCCCTCCCTCCGCGGCAATCCCGAAAAGGGGTCTTCCGCGCCGGAAGCGCGCCGGCTCTCAGTCGGCCGACCGCCGCAGGAACGCGGGCTTCTCGATCTCGTCGTCGTCGTCCGCGTGTCCGCCCCGCCGGATGAAGGTCGGAACGTCCAGCTCGTCCTCGAAGGGCGACATCCAGTCGCTACCCGCGTTCGGGTGCACGGCGCCTGCCCCGTCAGCGCCCGGGCCCGACATCGGTTCCGCGCGATGCTCCGCCGCGGGGATCCGATCGTCGAGGGGCATCGGATCGCGCCGCAGCGGCGTCACGTTGCTGCGGCCCTCCGTGTGCGCGACGCCGTCGTGACGCCCTCGGCGCATCCGGTTGCCGTCGAGGCCCGTCGCGATCACGGTCACCCGCATCTCGCCCTTGGGGATCGTCTCGTCGATCACCGCGCCGAAGATGATGTTCGCGTCTTCGTGAGCCGCCTCCTGGATCAGCGTGGACGCCTCGTTCACCTCGTACAGCGTGAGGTCGGCGCCGCCGGTGATGTTGATCAGCACGCCGTGAGCGCCGTCGATCGACATGTCCTCGAGCAACGGGCTGGAGATCGCCGCGCGCGCTGCTTCCGTGCCGCGCTCGTCGCCCGTGCCCACGCCGGTCCCCATCATCGCCACGCCCATCTCGTTCATGATCGTGCGCACGTCGGCGAAGTCGAGGTTGATGAGACCGTGGATCGTGATCAGGTCGGAGATGCCGCGAACCGCGTTGAACAGCACCTCGTCGGCCAGTTGGAAGGCTTCGCTCATTGCCGTGCCCTTCCCGGCCAGCGCCAGCAGGCGCTGGTTGGGAATCGTGATCACCGTGTCCACGACGCCGTGCAGCTCGTCGAGGCCCTTCTCCGCGTGGCGCATCCGCACCTTGCCCTCGAACAGGAAGGGCTTGGTGACGACGCCGACCGTCAGCGCCCCGACCTCGCGCGCGACCTCCGCGATCACGGGGGCCGCCCCCGTGCCGGTGCCGCCTCCCAGGCCCGCGGTCACGAACACCATGTCCGTGCCTTCGAGCAGCTCGAGCAGCCGCTCGCGCACCTCGAGCGCCGATCCGCGGCCCTTGTCCGGATCGGCCCCGCACCCGAGGCCACGGGTGACCTCCGCGCCGAGCTGGACCTTGTGGGTGGCGAGGTTGTGGTGGAGCGCCTGCGCGTCCGTGTTCGCCGCCACGAACTCCACGCCCCGGAGCTCGGCCCGGACCATGTTGTTCAGGGCGTTGCCGCCGCCGCCGCCGACGCCGATCACCTTGATCCGCGCCCGCTGCCGGGAGGCGCTCTCGAACTCGAGCAGCGGGCGCTGCTCGTCCCCCTCGAGCCGCAGCAGGTCCCCGACCTCCGCCGGGGCTTGCTCGCCGCGAGTCACCGGCCCCGTGGAGCCCTTCGATCCGTTGTTTCGACCTGTTCGCCTGGACATCTCTCACCCCCTCTCGCGCGCTGTCCGCGCGCCAAATGTTACTTCAAAACGCCGTTTTTGTAACGGTTTGGGCCCACGAGTTGCGAGACTCCCGCCGCCCGGGCCGGCCTCCGCCCGGCCCTGATCCCATCAGTCGAATTCCCCGAAGAACCAGTCGCGCATCCGCTGCTTGACCCGGCCGAAGATCGACCCGTCCCGGATGCGAAAGCGCGTGCTGAGGCGGCCCCGCTTCTCCGAGGCGCCGAACAGCACGAGACCCACGCCAGTGGCGTACATGGGGCCGCGGACCACGTCCTGGAGTCCGCCGATGTTGGTGGGAACTCCGGGCCGCACCGGCGACTCGAAGATCTCCTCCGACAGGTCGATGAGTCCCTCGAGCGCCGAGCAGCCGCCTGTCAGGACGACGCCCGAGGGGATCTTGCCGTCCAGGCCCGCCTTCACGATCGCCTGGCGGGCGAGGCTCAGGATCTCGTCGACCCGCGGCTCGATGATCTCGCACAGGATCTTTCGCGAGACCTCGCGCGGTCGCCGCCCGCCCACGCTCGGCACCGTGATCACGTCGTCGCTGCCGAGGTAGCGCGCCGAGGCCACGCCGAACTTCTTCTTGATGCGCTCGGCCTCGTCGAAGGGCGTCCGCAGTCCCACCGCGATGTCGTTGGTGATGTGGTAGCCCCCGAGGCCCAACACCGAAGTGTGCTTGATCGAGCCGTCGGCAAAGACCGCGAGGTCGGTGGTGCCGCCGCCGATGTCGATGAGGCACACGCCGAGGTCGCGCTCGTCATCGGCGAGTGCGGCCTCCGCCGAGGCGAGGGGCTCGAGCACGATGTCGACGACGTTGAGGCCGGCTTTGTTCGCGCTCTTCACGATGTTCTGCGCGCTCGTCACCGCCGCCGTGACGATGTGGATCCGGGCCTCGAGGCGCACGCCGCTCATTCCGAGCGGCTCGCGCACGCCGTCCTGTTCGTCGACGATGAACTCCTGCGGGATCACGTGGATCACCTCGCGATCCATGGGGATCGCGACCGCCTTGGCGGCGTCGATCACTCGACGCACGTCGCTCTCGCTCACCTCCCGATCCTTCACCGCGACCACGCCGTGGGAGTTGAAGCCATGGATGTGACTGCCGGCGATCCCCGCGAAGACCGACGTGATCTCGCAGTCGGCCATCAGCTCGGCTTCCTCGACGGCGTGCTTGATCGAGCTGACGGTGGCGTCGATGTCCACCACCACACCCTTGCGCAGACCGCGCGACGGATGCGTGCCGATGCCGATGATGTCGACGCCGTTCTCGGTGCGTTCGGCGACGATGACGCAGATCTTGGTGGTTCCGATGTCGAGTCCGACGATCAGATCATCATTGCGAGACATCCCTCTCTCCCCCCGTGTCCACGGGTGACGGGCTCGGCCCGCCGCCCGCTGGAGACCGCCGGCTCATCCGGACGGTCTCGTGTTGGACGGCGCCGCGCCTCCGCGCTCCGCCGCCACTTGCGCCGCCCCTTTCGGGGGCGGCCGTTTCCGCAGGACCGCCTGGTCCGCGAAGCGAAGGTCCACGCTCGTCGCTTTGGCGGTCTCGACGAGGTTCGCGGCGAGCAAGCGCGCCAGCCCGGCGAGTCGGTCGTCGAGATCCTCGCGCCCGAGCACGAAGCGTGCGGTGAGACCGCTCAGGTGCACGACGAATCCCAGGGGGTCTCCGGCCGCAGCGATCCGGACCTGCGTGGGCACCGCGAGGCCGAACGCGGGCAGCTGCTGCGCGAGTGCCACCGCCGCCGCCAGCGCGTCGTCGGGCTCGCCCGGTGCGACGGCGGTGGCCGGCACCAGGCGCGGCAGTCCCTCCGAGGTCGCCGCCGCTGCGGAGGTGAAGGGCGTCCCGGTTGCGTCCACGAGGAACGGGGACTCGTCTTTCCCGGCCGGCGCCACCGCCAGCGGCACGCGCTCGCGCACGTCCACCAACAGGGTTCGGCTCGAGAGGCGTACCGCACGCGCCGCCGCTACCCAGGAGTGGGCCTCCAGGCGCTCGACCACCTCGCCGGGAACCACCTCGGCCGGCGTGGCGCCGCGCGCCAGGCCGGTCGCCGCGGCGATCTCGCCGGCGGAGAGCCGTTCGAGGCCGTGCACGCGAATCGCCTTCAGCCGGGGAGTCGCGCCCGAGAGCCAGCCCGACGTCGCCGTGACGAGCGAGGGGCCGAACAGGGCGCCGGCCGCAACGGAGGACGCCAGCAGCGCGGCGACGGCGACGGCGCCGCGGAAGCGCGGCTCCCGCGGCGAGCCGGCGTGACCGCGCACCCGCTCCAGATGCGCGAGCGCTCGCTGCCGCCGCGCCTGCGACGCCCGCTCCGTGCGGGTGAGGGCGCCGCGACCCGCGGTGACGCGTCGCCGCCGTCCCCTCAACCCTTCCTCCCGAGCAGCCGCACCTCGGTTTCGAGCCGCGTCTGCGTCGCGGCTTTCACCGCCGCTCGCGCCTCCTCCATCAGGGCTAGGATGTCCGCCGCCGTCGCGCCGCCCAGGTTGGAGATGAAGTTCGCGTGCAGCGGAGAGATCTGCGCGCCGCCGATGCGCCGCCCCTTCAAGCCCGCGGCGTCGATCAGTCGGCCGGCGAAGTCGCCGGGCGGGTTCTTGAACACCGATCCGCAGGTGGGGACGTCGAGGGGTTGCGTCCCCGCGCGCTTCGCGAGCAGGCGCTTCACCTCGGCGCGGACGGCGGCCGGCTGAGCAACCTCGACTTCGAGCAGCGTCGACAGCAGCACCGAGCCCGGCGCGAGCCCGCGCAGCGCACGGTAGACGAAGCGGAGCGCCTCGCGGCGCAGGTGGCTCACGCGCCGGCCGGTCGGGCTCATCACCTCGACCTCGTGGACGACGTCCTTCATTTCTCGTCCGGGAATGCCGGCGTTCATCGCGAGCCAGCCGCCGACGCTCCCGGGGATTCCCGCCCCGAACTCGAGGCCGGCGAGTCCGCGGCGGCAGCAGAAGTTCGTGAGCTGCGCGTGGGAGACGCCGGCCTCAGCCCGCAGGAGGCCGCCGGGCCGCTCTTCGAGGCGCCGCAGCCCTCCCATCTGGATCACGACGCCCTCGATGCGATGGTCGAGCGCCAGCGTATTGAAGCCCGCGCCGAGGATGGCGTGGCGCAGTCGGTGGGTCATGCACACGGCCAGCAGCCGCGCCAGATCGGCGCGGCTCGACGGCGTGGCGAGGGCATCGGCCGGACCGCCGACGCGCAGTGACGTGTAGCGCGACATCGGAACGTCGAAACGGACGGCGTCGCCCAGAGCTTCCTCGAGGGCTTCGCGAGTGGCCCGGGCGATCACCGCGTTCCCTCCCGCAGGCGCTCGATCAGCCGCGCCCCGAGCGTCGCGATGCTCCCCGCTCCGAGCGTCATCACGAGATCGCCCGGCTTCGCTTCGGCGACCAGGCGTTCGAGCACTGCTTCGAGGTCGGGAACGAAGTGCACGTTGCGGTGCCCGTGGGCGCCGATGGCCTCCACGAGCGGAGCGGCCTCGACGCCGGGGATCTTGCTCTCGCCGGCAGGATGGATCCCGGTCACGAACAGGAGGTCGGCGTCGTTGAACGCGGTGGTGAACTCGTCCCAGAGATCGCGCGTGCGCGTGTAGCGATGCGGCTGGAAGGCGACGACGATGCGCCCGGCGTGGAGTCCGCGCGCCGAAGACAGGGTTGCCGTGATCTCCGCGGGATGGTGGCCGTAGTCGTCGACGACGCGGATGCCGGAGACCTCGCCCTTGGTCTCGAAGCGCCGCTCGATGCCGGGGAAGCTGTCGAGGGCCGCCGCCGCCCGCTCGAAGGAAACACCCAGCTCGAGGGCCACGGCGATCGTCGCGAGGGCGTTGAGCACGTTGTGGCGACCCGGCAGCGGCAAGTGAACCGGGCCCAGCGCCTCCCCGCGGTGACGGACTTCGAAGCGCATGCCGTCGCGCTCCGGCTCGAGGTCGGTGGCCAGGAGGTCCGACTGCGAGGCGAACCCGTAGGTGGCGGTGCGTCGGGTCATGCGCGGCACGATGGCCTGCACGCCGGGGTGGTCGAGACAGAGCACCGCGAGCCCCCAGAAGGGGACTCGGTTCGCGAAGGCCGCAAAGGCGTCTTGGAGCGCCGCGAACGAGCCGTAGTGGTCGAGGTGCTCCGGATCGATGTTGGTTACCACGGCGATCACCGGGGCGAGGCGCAGGAACGAGCCGTCGCTCTCATCGGCTTCGGCCACCAGGAGGTCTCCGGCGCCGAGCCGGGCACCGGTCGCCGCGCCCCGCGCGGCGCGCACGCGGCCGCCGATCACGGCGGTCGGGTCGAGGCCCGCCGCGTCGAGCACGTGGGCGATCAGCGAGGTGGTGGTCGTCTTGCCGTGGCTGCCGGCGACGGCGATGCCCTCCTTCAGTCGCATGGTTTCGGCGAGCATCTCCGCGCGCGGGATCACCGGAATCTTGAGGCGCTCGGCCTCGCGCAATTCCGGGTTGTTCGGGCGCACGGCGGAGGAGTAGACGACCACGTCGGCGGAGCCGACGTGGCTCGGGTCGTGTCCGATCGCGATCTCGATTCCCAGGGAACGCAGGCGCTCGACCGTGGGGCCCGACTTCAGATCGGAGCCGCTGATGGCGTATCCCTGGTTGTGCAGCAGCTCGGCGAGGCCGCACATGCCGATCCCGCCCGCGCCGACGAAGTGGATGCGCTCGATGCGGCGTCGCATCGCCTACCTCCGCTCCCGCGCGTCGAGCAGCGCAGCGCACTCCGCCACGATCCGGACCGCGGCGTCGGGGCGGGCGAGCTTGGCCGCGCGGTTGCTCATCTCCCGCAGGGTTTCCGGCGCCGCGAACAGCGCCGCGAGGGCCTCGACGATGCGACGGCCAGACAGGGTGCGGGACGCGAGCAGCCGCGCCGCACCGGCGTCGGCCAGGGCGCGGGCGTTGGCCGTCTGGTGATCGTCGGCGGCGTAGGGGTAGGGGACGAGCAACGCCGGAAGCGTCGCCATCGCCAGCTCCGCCACCGTGAGCGCGCCCGCGCGGCAGACGGCCACGTCGGCCCAGCGGTAGCGGCGCGCCATGTCCGGCTCGAAGGCCACGACCTCCGCGGGGATCCCGGCCGCCGCGTAGGCGGCGGCGACGCGATCGCGGTCGGCGTCGCCGGTCTGGTGAACGACCTCGAGCGCGGCGGGATCGAGGGAGGGCGCCGCTTCGATCAGGGCTTCGTTGATCTGACGAGCCCCCTGGCTGCCGCCGAAGACCAGCAGGCGGAAGGGAGGGGAGGGCGCACGCCGCGGCGGACCGTCGGAGAAGGCCTGGACGAGGGCCGCGCGCAGCGGAATGCCCGGAGCCCGGATCCGGTCGGCGCCGACCGAGCGCGCGAACACCGGCGTGGCCTCTTCGAACTGCACGAAGATGCGCGCGGCGAAGCGCGCCGCCAGCCGGTTCGCCCGGCCGGGAATCGCGTTGGGCTCCACGATGGCGAGGGGCACCCGCGCCAGCACGGCGGCGGCCACCGCCGGGACCGACGCGTAGCCGCCGACCGAGATCACGAAGTCGGTCCGGGAGGCCCGCAGCGTCTTCCAAGCCGAAGCGGAGGCGCGCAGCATCCCGGGGACGGCTCCGGCCCGCGCCGCGAGCCCCCGGCCCATCACCTGGCGGGTGGGGAGGGCCACCAGGTCGAAGCCGGCTTCCGGGACGAGCCGGTTTTCGAGACCGCGCTCGGACCCGAGCAGCAGCACCGAGTCGCCCCGAGCAGCGATCTGCTCGGCCAGCGCCAGCGCCGGCGTGACGTGCCCGCCGGTGCCGCCGCCCGCCACCACCCAGTGTCGTTCGCCCGGCCCGGTCACGAGGCCACCAGTCCGCGCGGGGCCGCGCCCGCCACCCGCCTTTCGCGCGGGGCGGCCTCGCGCGACGCGATGCGCAGCAGGATCCCGAGCGCGAGCGAGCACACGAGCAGCGAGTTTCCGCCCAGGGAGAGGAAGGGCAGCGGGAAGCCGGTCGTCGGCAGCAGTCCCATGACGACGGCCGCGTTGACCGCGGCCGGCACGGCGATCAGCGCCATCATGCCGAAGGCGACGAGCAGGGCGAAGGGATCCCGGGCACGGCGGGCGATCCGCGTGCCGGCGACGATCAGCGCGGCGAAGGCGCCGAGCACCACCAGGACGCCCACGAGCCCCAGCTCTTCCGCGACCACGGAGAGGATGAAGTCCGTGTGCGCCTCGGGCAGGTAGAAGAGCTTCTGGCGGCCGTCGCCGAGGCCGACGCCCAAGCTGCCTCCGCGGCCGAAGGCCACGAAGGACTGCACCAGCTGGAAGCCCTCGTTGCCGGCCGTCTGCCACGGGTCGAGGAAGCCCTTCCAGCGCGCCAGCGCGTACGGCCGCAGCGCGGCATAGACACCGGCGCCGGCACACGCCGCGGCGGCCGCTGCGAACAGGACTCGGAGCCGCGCCCCGGCCGCAAACAGCAGGAGCCCCCCCAGCACGACCACGAGCGCGGCGCTGCCGAAATCCGGTTGTAGGAGCAGGAGTCCCACGGGCGCCGCAACCAGCGCAAGCGCACCGCGCCACGGGCTCGGGCCGCGCTCCGTCCCCTTCGCCAGCAGCGCGGCGATGGCGAGCACCGTGGTCCACTTCGCGATCTCCGCCGGCTGGAAGCGGACGGGAACGCCGGGAAGGGCGAGCCAGCGGTTGGCGCCGTTCGCCTCGACACCCACGACAAGCGTCGCGGCGAGCAGCGCGACGCCCGCCACCCAGAGCGGCATGGCCAGGCGCCGCCACGCCACCAGCGGAATCCGCGTCGCGGCTGCTGCACACCCGAGCGCGAGCCCGACCGCGAGGAGGTGCCGGACGAAGTGCGGCGGCACCAACTCCCCGATCGCCAGCGGTGCGGTCGCGCTGTAGACCATGACGATTCCCACGCCGGCGAGCAGTGCCGCCGGCGCCACGACGCCGCCGTCGAGCGGCCGGGAGACGGGCTCGCTGCGCGTGCCCGCGCGCACGCGCGAAGCCCGGCGTCCGCGAGGGCCCGTCCGCGCCGCCCGCCCGAAGTGGCGCCGGCGCGGCGGCGTCCGGCGTCTCATGCGGGTCCGGATCACGGCGCGCCCTCTCGGCGCGCGAGGGCGGCGACCGCCACGCGGAAGCGATCGCCGCGCTCCTCGAAGTCGCGGAACTGATCCTGGCTGGCGCAGGCGGGCGACAGCAGGACGACGTCGCCCCTCCGGGCCAGGCCGGCCGCGCGCTGGACGGCCTCCTCGATCGACGCGGCGGCGAGCACGTCGACGCGGCCGGCAAGCGCTGCCTCGAGCTTCCCGGCGGCCTCCCCGATCAGCACGGCGGCGCGTACGCGCGCGGCGGCGACGGCGGCGAGCTCAGCGAAGTCGAGCCCCTTGTCCCGACCTCCGGCGATCCAGATCACGGAGGCGGGGAAGCTGCGGAGCGACTGGACGGCGGCGCCGGGATTCGTGGCCTTCGAGTCGTTCACGAAGAGCGCGCCGCCCGCTCGGCCGACCTCTTCCACACGGTGGGGAAGTCCGACGAAGCCGTCGAGCGCCAGGATCGCCTTGGAGGGGTCCGCGCCCGCGGCGGCGACAGCGGCGAGCGCGGCCACGGCGTTCTCCCGGTTGTGCAGGCCGGACAGGCGCAGGCCGTCCAGGGGAAGGCGGACGGCCGGCCCGTCGCCGTCCCGGATCACGATGCAGCTCCCGTCGAGCCAGGCGCCGTGCGACAGCGCGCCGGCGGTCCGAAACGGAAGGACCCGCGCTCGGCACGCGTCCGCGAGATCGCGGACGGCAGGGTCGTCGAAGTTCAGGACGGCGACGTCGTCGGCTTCCTGGCGCGCGAGGATCCGGGCCTTGGCGTCGCGGTAGGCCTCGAAGCTCCCGTGGCGGTCCAGGTGGTCCGGCGTGAGGTTGAGGATCACCGCGACGCGCGGGCGGAACTCCTCGGTCGTCTCCAGCTGGAACGACGAGACCTCCAGGACTGCCCAGTCGAGGGCCTCCCCCACGAGGCCCAGCGCCGGCGCGCCGACGTTTCCCGCGGCGCGCGTCCGCAGACCGGCCGCGCGCAGCATCGACTCCGCCAGCCGCGTCGTCGTCGACTTCCCGTTGGTCCCGGTGACCGCCAGGATCGGCACGGCGAGCACGCGGTAGAGCAGCTCCACGTCGCCCCAGGCGCGGCGGGCGCGATCGGCATAGCGCTCGCGCGGCACGCCCGGGCTCGGAACGACCAGGTCGAAATCCGCCGGATCCGGAAAGGCGCGGCCGAGCACCCGCTCCACGCGCGCGTCGAGGTCCGAAAGTCCGCTCAGCGCCCGGGCCGGGCGTTCGTCAGCCGCCACCACCCGTGCGCCCCGCTCCGCGCAGAAGTTTGCCGCGCTGACGCCGGAGACGCCGAGACCGAGCACGAGCACGCGTCGATCGGCGAGGTCCTTCATCAGCGCAGCTTCAGCGAGGACAGGGCAACCAGGCCGAGGATCGCGGACACGATCCAGAATCGGACCACGATCTTCGGCTCCGGCCAGCCCAGCTCCTCGAAGTGGTGGTGAATCGGCGCCATGAGGAAGACCCGCTTCCCCCTGAGCTTGAACGAGGCCACCTGGATGATCACGGACAGCGTCTCGACCACGAAGATCCCGCCGGCGACGGCGAGAAGGATCTCCTGCCGGATCAGGACCGCGATGGTCCCCAGTGCGCCGCCGAGGGCCAGGGAGCCGCCGTCGCCCATGAATAGCTGCGCCGGTGACGCGTTGAACCAGAGGAATCCCATTCCCCCGCCGAGCAGCGCACCGCAGAAGATGGCGAGCGTGCCGCTTCCGGCGACGTACTTGATGGCGAGATAGTCGGCGATGCCCGCGTGGCCGGCGGCGTAGGAGAGGATCAGGAAGGTTCCCGCTGCGATCATCACCGGACCGATCGCGAGCCCGTCGAGCCCGTCGGTGAGGTTCACGGCGTTGCTCGCCCCGACGATGATGAAGGTGGCGACGGGGATGTAGAGCCATCCGAGATGGGGCGTGAAGTTCTTGAAGAAGGGGACCGCGAGCTGTGCGTCGAAGCCCGGGTCGTTGTAGATCGCGACGGCGACCGCGAGCGCCAGCACCGTCTGCCACGCGAGCTTGACGCGCCCGGAGATCCCGCCGCTGTGCCCCTTCTTGACCTTCTGGTAGTCGTCGATGAAACCCAGCAGCCCGTAGCCGACGGTGACGCCGAGCACGGTCCAGACGAAGCGGCTGTCGAGGTTGGACCACAGCAGCACCGAGACGAGCAAGGAGAGCAGGATCAGCAGTCCGCCCATCGTGGGCGTGCCCGCCTTGTCGGCGTGATCGGGACCGACCTCGCGGATCGGTTGCCCCACCCGCAGCCGCCCGAGCTTCCGGATCAGCGGGGGGCCGACGAGGAAGGCGATGAAGAGCGCCGTCAGCGTCGCCGCGCCGGTGCGAAAGGTGATGTAGCGGAAGACGTTGAAGCCCGAGAACTCCGACGCCAGCGGGTAGAGCAGGTGATACAGCATCTAGTGCGCCTCCTCCCCGGCGAGTTCTTCCACGACGCGCTCCATCTGCATGGCGCGCGAGCCCTTGACGAGAATCCAGTCGCCGCGCTGCAGCGCGGACCGCACCAGCGTGGCGAGGCCGGCGTGGTCGGCGCCGACGTGCACGCGCTCCGTCGGCATTCCCGCCTCGATGGCGGCCGCGGCGACGCCCTCGGCGTGCTCGCCCAGGGCGAAGAGGCCGTCGAGGCCGAGTGCCGCGGCGCGCCGGCCGACCTGGGCGTGGGCCTCGTCGGACGCCGCGCCGAGCTCGCCCATGTCGCCGACGACCACGAGGCCCCGGTGGTCGCCCTTCGCGCGCGCCAGGCTCTCCAGCGCCGCGTCCATCGACTGCGGGTTGGCGTTGTAGGTGTCGTCGAGCACGACCACGCCGCCGGGCAGGTCTCGTCGCTGCATGCGCCCGCGCACGGGGCGGTGGGCCGCGAGACCCTCGCTGACCTCGTCGAGCCCCGCGCCGGCCGCCAGGGCGGCGGCGGCGGCGGCGAGGGCGTTCAGGATCGCGGTTTCGCCGACGCCGGCGACTTCGACCGGGGTGCGACCTTCGGGGGCGTGGAGCTCGAACGCAAAGCCGCGTCCGCTTCGCTCGGCCACGCGCTCGGCGCGAACGTCGGCGTCCGCGGCACGCCCGAAGCGCACGACGCGAGCATCGCTGCGACCGGCCTGCGCCGCGGCGCGGGGATCGTCGGCGTTGACCACCGCGGTCCCGTCGGCCGGAAGGCACGCCAGCAGATCGCCCTTCTCGCGCGCGATCTCGTCCTCACTGCCCAGGTGCTCGATGTGCGCCGCGCCGATGTTCGTGAGGACGCCGATCGTCGGGGCTGCGATGGCTGCCAGGGCGGCGATCTCGCCGCGGTGGTTCATGCCGATTTCGACGACGATGCGTCGATCCGTCGCGTTGCGCCGCAGCAGCGTGAGGGGCAGTCCGAACTGGTTGTTGAGGTTTCCCTCGTTCTTGAGGCAGGGAGCGGCGACGGAGAGGATTGCCGCACACATCTCCTTCGTGGTTGTCTTTCCGTTGCTGCCGGTGATGGCGACCACGGGGCCGCGGAAGCCGGCGCGGTGTCCCGCCGCGAGGGCGCCGAGCGCGCGCGTGGTGTCGGTTACCGCGACCACAGGGACGTCGGGTTTGATCTCGGCGGGGAGTGCGCGCCCGCGCTCCATCACCAGGCCGCTGGCGCCGCCCGCGATCGCCTCCGGCAGGAAGCGGTGCGCGTCGTGGCTGGGTCCCACGATCGCGACGAAGAGATCGTTGGCGCCGACGCTGCGCGTGTCGATGGACGCGCCCGTGAAGCGGATCTCCGGCCGTCCCTGGAGCAGGGCGCCCGCGGTCCAGTCCGCCGCGTCCTGTGCTCGGAACGGAACGCTCATGCGCGGCCTCGGGCGGCGAGGGCGCGCCGCGCCTCGTCGCGGTCGCTGAAGGGGAGCGAATCGCGTCCGACGATCTGGTAGTCCTCGTGGCCCTTGCCGGCGAGGACCACCATGTCGCCCGCCCGGGCGATGCCAATGGCCGCCTGGATCGCGGCGCGGCGATCGGGGACGAGGGCGTAGGCCCCGGTCGCGGCGTCGAGGGCGTCCACGTCGATGCGCCGAAGCTTCACGAAGCCGTCCTCCACGTCGGCGAGTATCCGCAGCGGGTCCTCGGTGCGCGGATTGTCGGTGGTGACGACGATGCGATCGCTCCAGCGCGCGACGGCTCCGGCCATGAGCGGTCGCTTGGCGCGGTCGCGGTCGCCGCCGCATCCGAAGACCGTGATGAGGCGACCCTGGGCGAGAGGGCGCAGGGTGCGCAGAAGCTTGTCCACGGCGTCCGGGGTGTGGGCGTAGTCGACCAGCACTGTCGGCGCGTCGGGATTCGACGCCTCGATGCGCTCCGCCCGGCCGGGCACCTGGGGGCAGGCCTCGATGCCTGCGACGATGACCGAGGGCTCGACGTCCAGCGCCACCGCGATGCCGCAGGCGACGAGCATGTTCTCCACGTTGAAGTCGCCCACCAGCGGAAGCACCACGGAGAGGCTTCCGGCGGGCGTGCGGACGCGGGCGCGGGTCCCGTCGAGGTGTACCTCCGCGGCCTCGAGTCGCACCCCGCCGGAGCGCGAGGGGTCGCGCGTGACGCCGATGATCCGCGCGTCGGTGCGCCTGGCGGCCCACACGAAGTCCTCGACGGAGGGGTCGTCGAGGTTCAGCACCGCCATCCCGCCCTGGCACAGGTAACGGCCGAAGAGCAGCGCCTTGGAATCGCGGTAGGCGCCCATGGTCCCGTGGAAATCCAGGTGGTCCTGCGTCAGATTGGTGAAGGCGCCGACGGCGAAGCGACATCCGTCGACGCGTCCGAGCTCGAGGCCGTGGGACGAGACCTCGATCAGCACCACCTCGACGTCGCGGGTGCGCATGGCGCGTAGCATCCGCTGCAGGTCGGAGCTCTCGGGCGTGGTGTTGATGGCGCGCTCGCGCTCGTCGGAGTCACGCACCTCCACCGTGCCGATCACGCCGGTGCGCCGGCCCGCCGTCTTCAGAATCGACTCGACCAGGTAGGTGACGCTGGTCTTGCCGTTGGTTCCGGTCACGCCGATCAGCGTGAGCTCGGACGAGGGGTCCCCGTAGAAGCGGGTGGCGATGGGCGCGAGCGCCCGCCGGCTGTCGTGTACGACCACGGCCGGCCGGCCGCGCAGGTCGAGCCCGGGCGGAATCTGATCGACGACGACGGCGGCGGCCCCGAGATCGACGGCCTGCTGGAGGTAGTCGTGCCCGTCGAAGACGGCGCCCCTCAGCGCGAAGAAGAGGTCGCCGGCTGCGACGCTCCGCGAGTCGTAACCGAGTCCGCGGATCACCGGGTCGTCGTCGTCCCCGCGCGCAAAGCGCAGGGGACCCTGCTCCGGGGGCAGCGTCGCCAGCAGCTTCGACAGTCGCATCAGCCCTCTTCCTCCCCGCCCCCGACGCCGCCCGCCGCGAACCGGACGCGAATCCGCCCCGCGTGGGCGGGCACTACGGTTCCGGGCGGGGGGTCCTGCGCGATCGCGCGACCGCTGCCGGAAATCTCGACCGCGAGGGCTCCTTCCGCTGTGATCCGCTTCACCTGTTCCACGGTGAGGCCGCGCAGATCCGGCAGCAGCACGCGGTCGTCGATTCGCGCGAGGACCGGGAGCGCTCTCGCCGCCGCGGCGGGTTCCGGTGCGGCACGCGGGGGCGCACTCGAGACGGAAGGGGCGGGAGCGGCTTGCGCCGTCTGCGTCGGCACCGCACGCGACGGAGCCGGCTGCGGCGCCGTGAAGATTCCAAAACGCGAGAGCTGCGCCGCGGCCACCCGCGCGAAGAGCGGCGCCGCCGCCGCGCCACCGGTGTGCGTCGGCCGCCGCGGCTCGTCGAGCCCGGTGAGGATCACGAGCCTCGGGTCGTCGGCCGGGACGATGCCGACGAACCACGCGCGGAAGCGATTCCGGGCGTAGCGGCGGGTCTTCGGGTCCAGCTTTTGCGCCGTTCCGGTTTTTCCCGCCACGCGCACGCCGCGCAGCGCGGCGGCGCTTCCGGTGCCGTCGGGGCCCACGACTTCCTCGAGCATCGCCATCAGGGCGGACGCGGTTTCGGCCCGCAACACGCGACGAGCCGTCTCTCGGTCGGTCGGCTGCCAGGGCTGCCCCGCCACGCGGCGCGCGCCCACGAGCCGCGGGCGCACCCACTCGCCGCCGTTGGCGATGGCGGCCGTGGCGGCTACGAGCTGGATCGGCGTCACGCTCACGCCCTGGCCGAACGCGATCGTCGCGTGGTCGACGGGCTTCCATCCGCGCCAGGAGCGCAACACGCCCGCCGACTCGTCCGGGAAGCGGCTGCGGGTCGACGTTCCGAAGCCGAAGCGGCGCAGCATCTTGTAGTGCGCCCGGGGTCCCAGGGCGCGCGCGATCTTGGCCGCGCCGATGTTGCTCGAGACACGCAGGATCTCGAGTGCGGTGAGCTCGCCGTGAGGGTCGTGGTCGCGGATGGTCTTGCCGGGAATTTCGAAGACGCCGTTCTCGCAGTCGAAGCGGTCGTCGGCCCCGATGACTCCGTCCTCGAGCGCCGCCGCGATCAGGAAGGTCTTGAGCGTGGAGCCCGGCTCCGCCGCGTCGAGGAAGGCGCGCGAGCGCGTGGCGTCGTAGTCGAGCTCCCGAAAGCGGTTCGGGTCGAACCCGGGCAGCTCCGCCAGCGCCAGAAGGTCGCCGGATCGGGGATCCATCGAGATGACGACGCCGCCGCGCGCGCCGGTTCTCGCGACGGCCTCGTGCAGCGCAGACTCGGCGTCGGCCTGGAGCGCCGCGTCAATCGTCAGTGCGACGTCGCCCCCGGCGGTACTCCAGCGCTCCTCGCCCCCCGAGACCAGGAGGCGGCCGCGGGCATCGCGCTCGGCGGGGAGGCGGCGGGCGGTTCCGCGCAGCCAGCGGTTCTCCTGCTGCTCGATTCCGCGGACCCCGACGGCGTCGATGTTGACGAATCCCAGGATCTGGGCCGCGAGCTCTCTGTAGGGATAGACGCGCCGTGGCTCGCGCAGCACGCCGACGCCCGGCAGAGCGAGCGTGCGCACGCGCCGGGCCTGCTCCGGAGAGACCCAGCGCTCGAGGAACAGGAAGGACGGATGGCCGCGGAGGCGCGCCGCGAGGGCCGTGGCCTTCGCGCCGAAGACCCGGGCCAGCGCGGCCGCGGTGCCGTCGACGTCGTCGATGCGGGAGGGCACCGCGTAGACGGACGGGGCTTCGACCGAGATCGCGAGCGCTGCGCCGGAACGATCCACGATGGTGCCGCGCGCGGGAGGCAGCGTCAGCAGGCGGCGGGACTGCGCTTCGCCCCGATCGGCGCCGCGCTCGTCCACCACACTCAGGTGCGCGGCGCGCGCCGCGAGCCCGGCGAAGGCGAGCAGCATCAGGGCACGGGCGACCGCGATCCGTCGGCTGGCGAGGCGGAGGTCGCTCCCTCTCACGGGCGATCCGTCCCGGCTGTCGCGGAGCGCAAATCGATCACGCGCTCGGCCCGACCGAAGCCCCGCTGCCGGGCCAGTCGGGCGAGCCGGGCGGGGTCGCGCAACGAGCGCACCTCGGCGGTGAGCTCGCGGTGCTCTTCGAGCAGGGCCTTCTGGGTGCTCACGGCCTCGCCCAGGCCGTAGCGCAGGCGCAGGATGTCGTTCCGGAGGGCGGCGAGCGCGAAGGCCGCCAGAACGATTCCCAGCAGCACGACGCCAAACTGGCGCTTGCCGCGCGGTCGATGCCGCCGCACCGGTGCGAGGTCGCGCCCGACGAGGACGGAGCTGGCGGGGGGGCTGGCCATCACGCCGCCTCGACGACGCGCTCTGCGGCGCGGAGTCGCGCGGAGCGCGCCCGCGGGTTCGCGCGGACCTCCGCCAGGGCGGGCCGGACGGGCCGGCGGGTCACGACGCGCAGCCGGACCACGGCTCCGCACACGCAGACCGGCGTTCGTGGCGGACACTCGCAACCGCGCGCCGCATCACGGAAGCGGTTCTTGACGATCCGATCCTCGGCCGAGTGGTAGGCAAGCACGACCAGCCGCCCGCCGGCGCGCAGTGCCGCGATGGCGGCTTCGAGCCCCTCGTCCAGCGCGGCGAGCTCATCGTTCACAGCGATGCGCAGGGCCTGGAAGACGAGCGTTCCGGGGTGGTGGCGGCGGCCGCCGCCGATCCGCGTCGTCGCGATCACGTCGAGCAGGTCGCGTGCCGTGTGCAGCGGGGCGCGGCTGCGCGCCGCGACCAGCGCGCGGGCCAGCCGCTTCGCACCGGGGAGGTCGCCGTATTCGCGGAACATGCGGGCGAGCTCGTCGACGGAGGCTGCGGCCAGGAGATCCGCCGCGGTCGTCGGGCTCCCGGCGTCCATGCGCATGTCGAGGGGCGTTTGCTCCGCGCTGTCCTCGGAGAAGCGGAAGCCGCGCGCCGGCGCGTCGATCTGGGGCGACGAGAGCCCGAGGTCCAACAGCACGCCGTCGACCCGGGCGATTCCGAGGTCCGCCAGGACCGGGCCGAGCCGCCGGAACGAGGCGTGGACCAGGCGTACGCGGTCGCCAAAGGGTCGTAGCCGGTGGCCGGCAGCCTCGAGTGCGGATGCGTCCATGTCGAGTGCGATCAGACGTCCGTCGGGGGCGGTTCGCTCGAGGATCGCGGCCGCGTGCCCGCCGGCTCCGACCGTGCCGTCCACGATCAGGGCGTTCGGCCGAAGCTCCAGGAGGGAGAGCGTCGCCTCGAGAAGCACGGGCCGATGCGCGAACCGGCTGGCCACTGGAGTGGGTCGCCTCCCCCCCGCCCACTCGTTGTCGGGCTGCTAGCGAGGGGGTTGGCAGGGTGCCCCGGGGCGCTTTATCGCGGGGGCGGATTGTCCCCCCCAGTAACGCCCCGTCCCCGCAACATTGCGCCCCGGGGACACCCTAGCCTCACGAGTGGAGGAGCTACGCTCCTCCGGTCCTCTCACCCCCAAACACCGTTCTATCTCCGTTCCCAGTTCGCCACCAACGACGAGATCTCGTCGAGGTTCGAACGGGTTTCCTGCAAGTTCGCGTCGAAGCGGACCTTGTCCCAGATCTCGATCAAGGAGCCCATGCCCGCGATCACCACCTCGCGCTCCAGGCCGGCGTGCTCCCGCAGGGCGGGCGGAATCAGGATCCGGCCCTGCTTGTCGATCGGGCACTGGGTCGCGCCCGAGAAGTAGTAGCGGCGGAGGCTGCGGCTGTTGGGGTCCGCCCAGGGCAGAGCCTCCAGGGAGCTGCGGAATCGGTCCCAGGCTGCGTGCGGGTAGATGGTTAGGCAGTCCGCTTCTCCGTGCGTGATCGTCGGTGCCTGCTCGCCTTCGCCGACCAGGTGCGCCCGGAATATCGCCGGTATACTCAGTCTGCCCTTGGCGTCGAGCGTGTGAACGGAGCGACCGGAAAACATCGACGAGATTCAATCCTTCGAGCCTCGAAAGGGCTGCTATCCCACGATTACCCACGATTCCCCACCGCGCACAGCCTACCCCCACCTCCCGCCCCAGATCAAGAAGAAACTCGAGGTTTTTGCGCCCGACTTGCATTTTTTTTCGGTCCACTAGATGTGGATGACGAGAGCGCGATTCACCACAAGATGATGCGGTCAACCCGGTTGGATTGGCGCGAGAGGCGGTTCAGGCCGCGCCGAGTCCGGGGATGCGGCTCGAGTGGACGGCGACGACGCCCGCCACGATCCGCTCCAGCGGACTTCCGGGTACCCGATCGGGCACCTCCGGCGGCAACGCAGGCGTGGGGTCGAGGAGGACGTCGAGCACCGCTTCCGTCCCTTCCTGCAGACCGGACTCCGCGTACCCTCCCTCGAGCACGAAAGCCAGGCGCCCGTCGCACAGGTCGTCGGCCAGCGAGCGCACGAGCGCGGTCATGGCGCGGAACCCCTCCCGGGTCACCTGCATCGCCGCCAGGGGATCGTCGCGGTGCGCATCGAAGCCGCAGGACACGAGCATCACCTGGGGGTCGAACGCGCGCGCCGCAGGTGCCAGCAGACGCCGCAGCACACCCATGTACTCGGGGTCGCCGCAGCCGGCGGGCATGGGGATGTTGAGGGTCGCGCCGGTGCCCTTTCCGCGGCCTGCTTCGCCGAAGTCGCCGGTACCGGGGTAGAAGGGGAACTGGTGGGTCGAGACGTAGAGGACGGAGGGGTCTTCTTCGAAGTGGTGCTGGGTGCCGTTGCCGTGATGGACGTCCCAGTCGAGAATCAGGATGCGCTCCACGTCCTCCTCGGCCTGGAGGGCGCGGGCGGCGATGGCGATGTTGTTGAACAGGCAGAAGCCCATGGCGCGGTTCGACTCGGCGTGGTGACCCGGGGGACGCAGCGCCGCGAAGCCGGACTGCTGGCGACCGCGTGCGACGCGAAGCGCCAGCTCGATGGCGCCCCCGGCGGCCAGGCGAGCCACCGCGAAGCTCTGCGGCGAGACGTAGGTGTCGGGATCGAGGTGCAGGGGCGCGCGGCGCGAGGCCTCGGCCACGGTATCGAGGTGGTCCCGGGCGTGGACCCGCAGGATCTCCTCGGGCTGCGCCTCCCGCGGCTCGAGGTGCTCGAGCCGATCGCGCCGGGCGTCGATCGCGCGCTGCACGGCGACCAGCCGCTCGGGCCGCTCGGGGTGACCGCCGGGGGCGCGGTGGTCCCTGTAGCGCGGGTCCGCCAATACGGTGGTTGCCCGGAAGCGTTCCATTTCACACGATGCTATCCGAGCGCCATGCGGGCAGCGAGGTGATCTCGGCTTTCAGGGGGATCGGGTGAGCGCACCCGGCGTCATCGCCGTCACGGGACCCGGCAGCTTCATCGGGCGTCGGCTGGTCGATCGCCTGCTCGAGCGCTCTCCGAAACTGCGCGTTCTGGCGCTCGATCAGCGTCGCCCGTTTCGGCTCGACAGCCGGGTGCGCTTCCACCGCGTCGATTTCACCGAGCCGACGGCGGACGGACACTGCGCCGAGATCCTGGTGCGCGAGCGCGCGGAAGCCGTGGTGCACACCGCGTTCCGGACGTCGCCGACGCCGGATCTCGAGATGGACCACGAGCTCGAGACGATCGGCAGCCTGCACATCATGAACGCCTGCGCCGCGGCCAAGGTGAAGCGATTGGTGGTGGCATCGAGCACGATGCTGTACGGGCCCCGACCGGACAACCCGAACTTCCTCACCGAGGCAAACCCGCTGCGCGGACATCCGGACGCGCACTCGGTCGAGGATCGCGTGGAAATGGAAGGGCTCCTCTCCGATTGGCGCCAGCGCCATCCCGACAGCGAGGTCACGGTGCTGCGGCCCTGCTGGATCATGGGCCCCACCTACTGGGACCATGTCACCCGCTTCTTCTCCCTGCCCGTGGTCCCGATGCTGCTGGGCTACGACCCGCTCATGCAGTTCGTTCACGAGGAGGACTGCCTGCACGCCTTCGAACGCGCCACGCTGAGCCCGCACCCGGGCGTTTTCAACGTGGTGGCGCGCGGGGTTCTGCCCCTGTCGACGATCCTGCGCCTGGCGGGCAAGCGCATCCTGCCGCTGCCGGCGTCGCTCCTCTACCGCATGGCGTACTACCCGTCCCAGGGCCAGACGGGCGATCCTCCGGCGGGTTTCTACGACTACCTGCGCTACCTCTGGGTCGCTGACGGCGAGCGGGGCTGGGAGGCCTTCGGGGAGCCCGCCTACACGACGAAGGAGGCCTGGATCTCCTTCGTTTCCGCGCGCCGCATGCGGCGCTACCGCTAGCCGCACCGCGACGCGCGGGGAGCCGGGAGGCGACGCGACTCGACATGGTTGACGAACGCGATTCCAATCTCGCGCCCGGCGACGTCGAAACGGATCCGGCGACCGATTTCGACCCTGGCGTCGGGGATCTCCGCGAGGCGCTGGATTCCCTGCGCCGGGAGATCCGCGCGCGCTTCCCCGCGCCGCTGGGAGAGGACGTCCCGCGGCAGCCGGCCGAGTGGCCCGCGTTGTTCAATGAGCTCCGGCGGCGCCTGAGCACGATCGGCATGATCGAGCGTTCCGGTGAGGTGGACGAGTTCGGCATGGACGAGATCGTGCTGCGCCGGACCCGCGCGGTGCTCGACCTGGCGTACGAACACTACTGGCGCGTGGAGGTCCACGGGCTGGAGCACGTCCCCGACGCAGGTCCGTGCCTGCTCGTCGCGAACCGCTCGGGCCTGCTGCCCTACGACGGGCTGATGGTCTGCCACGCCATCCATCGCAATCACCCGCGCCACGTGTCTCCGCGCTTCTTCGCGGCGGACTGGCTGATCACTCTGCCCTTCGTGCAGCCCTATCTGGCGCGCCTGGGCGGGGTGCGCGCCTGCCGCGAGAACGCCGAGCGACTGCTCGCTTCGAAGCACTTCGTGGTCGTGTTTCCCGAGGGCATCAAGGGGGCGGCCAAGGTGTTCCGCGAGCGCTATCGGCTGAAGCGCTTCGGGCGCGGCGGCGTCGTTCGCGTCGCCCTCGAGAACCGCGTCCCGATCGTCCCCGTCGGCGTCGTCGGGGCCGAGGAGGTCCATCCCGTCCTCTTCAAGTGGGGCATGCCGGCCCGGGCCCTGGGCCTGCCCTTCTTGCCGGTGACGCCCACCTTCCCGCTCTTCGGTCCGTTGGGGCTCATGCCGCTGCCGAGCAAGTGGGTGATCCGCTTCGGGCCGTCGATTCCGATCGACCACCTCCAGCCCGACGCGGCGACCGACGAGCTGCTGATTTCGCGGCTCACCGAGGACCTGCGGTCGAAGATCCAGACCCTGGTCGACACCGGCCTCGCGGACCGCGAATCGGTCTGGGGCTGAGGGTCCCGGGCGCTCGCTAGCTGCCTTCGTTCGGCGAGTCGGGTTTGGCGGCCTGCCGCTCCCGCTCGGGGGGCTCCCGGCGCGAGGCTTCGAGGCGCTCCACGGCGTCGGCCACCCGCTGGAGGTTCGCTGTGAGCGCCTCGACGTCGGAGCGACGGGGCAGGTCGAGGAGCTTGAACACGCGCTCCATCGCGTTCTGCACCAGATGATCGACGTCGGGGGTGGCCAGCGCGATCCAGTCGGAGAGCTTGCCGTCTTCGTCGCGCGCCCGGACCAGCCGGCGCACGTTGCGGCGGACCTCCTCGATGCCCTCGCTCGCGTCGTCCACGCCCTTTCGCAGGGCGCCGTAGAGCGCGTCGCCCCCGCGCTGGATCAGGCCCGAGAGCAGCGTGCGCGACATCGGGCGGTTCGAGCGCTCGCCGTCCACCAGGATCTGCGAGAGCGCGACCGAGGTGATGTCTTCGCCGGTCTCGTTGTCGATGACCGTCACGTCCTCGCCGGCCTCGACCAGCTCGGCGATTCCCTTGAGCGTGATGTAGCGGCTCGTCTGGGTGTTGTAGAGCTTGCGGTTCGCGTAGCGCTTGACGAGCACCGGCATGCGGGCGCCTCGCTTGGCAGGGAACGCCGGTGACGCTAGCGAACCCCGCACGGGGGGTCAGCCCTCGATCGGAACCCGCTGAACGCTCGGTCGTCGGCCGCGCCGGGCACTACGGGGGGTGCCGGGCTTCGGCGTGGAGGGACCGCCGTCGTCCTGCGGCCCCGACGCGCCGTCGGGTCGCCGCACGCCGAACTCCCACAGGATCTCGCGAAGGCCCAGGAACGCCCGCAACACGGCGCGGGCTTCCGGGTCGTCCCGGGCGCGCTCCTCCCAGCGGCCGATCTCCGCGTCGAGGGCGTCGGTGATCGCCTCCAGGAGGGAGGCGGCGACCGGTGCGCCCTCGTGGCCGAGCTGCTCCGCGAGGCCGTCCAGCAGCTTTGCGATCGGGCTGAGCACCTCGTGGAACTCCGAAGGCCGGCCGCTGGCGGCCAGCGCCGCGGCGTCGAGGAGCGCGTGCAGGCTGGCCAACGCCTCCGCGGCCGCCGCCCGCGCGTGGCCGCGCGCCCGCTCGAGCGCCTCGCCTGCGGTCTCCGCTTGCGGCTCGCTCTCCCTAGGGCCCCGCGTGCTCTCCAAGCGACGGCTCTCCCTCGTGAAAGATCGCGTCGGCGATGTGCGCCAGGCCAGCCAGGTCGTGGATGTCGCCGGCGAACTCCGGAACCTGACCCCAGTAGCGGCCCCGATCCCGCGCCCGCGTACGCAGCGCGAGCGTGGACCGCAGGTCGCGTTGCACGAGGGCAGCGTATCCCGTCGCGGCGGCCACCGCCGCCCGGGCGGCGGCCTCGGCCGGGAAGTCCGGCGCTTCGCTCGCGCCGAGCGCCGTCGCCAGTGCCGCGATGTCGGATTCGCGGAGCTCGCCGCCCGTGAGCGACTCGGGCGGTGCGCCCCCCTCCGGCCAGCGGCGGACGCGGTTGATGAGTACGCCCGAGAGCGGCACGTCGAACGCCTCGAGGCGATCGAGGAAATCGACCGCCTGCCGCTGTGACTCCGCGCCCGTCCCTGCCACGCGCACGAAGGCCGCCTCGGGGCCCACCAGCAAACTGCGCACCCGGTGTGCGCGCTCGCGGAAGCCCCCGGCCATGCCCTCGAAGGCGAGCAGGAACTCGGAGATGTCCTCGAGGAATCCGAAGCCCGAGACGCGCTCGACGATCTGGAGGATGCGGTGGGTGCTGCGCTGGAACAGCCGCAAGCCGAAGCGTCCGGCCGCGAAGGCAGGATGGATGAGCATCTGCACGAGACGGCTGTCGAGGAACTCGAGCAGGCGCTGGGGCGCCTCGAGAAAGTCCAGGGCGTGCTGGGCGGGCGGTGTGTCGACGACGATCAGATCGAAGTTCCGCCCCTCGTACAGCTCGTACACCTTCTCCATCGCGGAGTACTCGACGCTGCCGGCGAGCGCGTCGGAGGCGTGCTGGTAGATCGCGTTGCTGAGGATGCGATCGCGCACCTCGGGGCTCTCGGCGAAGCGCGCGACGAGGTCGTCGAAGGTCCGCTTCATGTCGAGCATCATCGCGGCCAGGCCACCGTCTCCGGGAACCCCGAGCCGCGCGAGAACATGCCGGGGGATCGGCTGGGGCTCGTTGCCGAGCGAGCGCAGGCCGAGGGCGTCGGCGAGGCGGCGGGCCGGGTCGATGGTGAGCACCAGCGCGCGGCGACCGCGGCGCGCCGCTTCCACCCCGAGCGCCGCGGCGATCGTGGTCTTGCCCACCCCGCCGCAGCCGACGCAGACGACGATGCGGGGATGCATCAGGGTCCGATCGGCGAATTCGGCGGCGCTCACGCCGTCACTGCTCGAGGGGGCTCCACCAGCGCGTCGGCGAGCACCGCGATCTCGGCCGGCCCCTGGATCCCGGTAGTCAGGTAGGGCAGGCACACGACCGGCAGGCCCGTGAGCCTGCCGATCTCCGCGACGTAGCTGCGATTGAGCTCGAAGCGCGCGCGCAGGTAGCGCGCGCAGGCGGCAAGGGTGCTCGGGCGGGGGAGCTCGCCCCGGGGCGCGTCGTCGGGCAGCTTCGCGAGCCGCTCGTCGAGGTCGGACAGGGCTTCGGGGAACGGCGCCGGAAACACGCCGTTGACCACGGCCCGATCGATGGTGATGCCGACGTCGGCGCGAAGGCGCTCCACGAGCTCCGCGGTCTCCCGGGTCGGAAGCTCCTCGGCCAGCGCCACCGGCAGGAGCAGCGTGCGCTTCGTGTCGACGACCATCTGCTCGACGCGCTCTGCGTTGCGGCGGAGGGGACCGGTGCGCACCGCCGAGACGACGACATGGGGAACGTCGAGAAAGGTGACCCCGTGCCCGGTGGCGGGAGCGTCCACGATGATGAGGTGGTAGAGCGGCCCGCCGTCGCCGTTGGTCATCTGCTCGACGTGCCAGATCTTTCCCAGCGTGATGAGGTCGCGCCAGCCGGGCGCCGCCGACATGAGCTGGCGAAAGCCCCGGTTGCGTAGCACGAAGTCCACGACGGAGCGCACGCCGAGTTGAAGACCCAGATACTCGCCGAGCGCGTTGAAGGGGTCGATGCGCATCGCCGTGACGCCGGGAAGGATTTCGCGGCCGGCGTAGCCCACCGGCGGAGAGCCGGGCGCGAGCAGGCGCGGCAGCTGCTCGTCGCGTCCCGTCTCAGCGACCAGCACGCGCCGTCCGGCGCGGGCCGCCGCGACCGCCAGGGCGGCGGCGACGGTCGTCTTCCCGGTGCCCCCCTTGCCGGTGACGATCACGAGACGGCGCTCGAGCAGCGAGCCCAGGGGCTCAGCCGCCAACGGGGCCTCCCGCGGCGCGCCGACCGGCTGTGAGCGTCGATCTCAAGCGAAGCGCCCCCACCTCCGAAACGTTCGTTGGCGGCGTAGCTCCGAGGGACCCTAGCACCAGGGCCCCGCTCGGGCGTCTCGAGGTAGGGGGGGAGTCCGTGATCGTCACCTGCGAGCAGTGCTCGACGCAGTTCCAGCTGAACGACGCGAAGGTTCCGGCTCGCGGCATCCGCGTGCGCTGCTCCCGGTGCAAGCACGCATTCCTCGTCCAGCCTGCCGGGCTCTCGCCGGCCGATCGTATCCAGCAGGCCGCCGAGGAAGCGATCTCCGACGCCGGCTCGTCCGTCCCGGGTGTCACCAAGGACCTGCCGGGCGGCTCGGAGGCGAACGACGGAGGCGGGGAGCCCGACTGGCAATTCAATCACGACTTCGGACGGAGCGACGACGCCGACGAGGCTTCTGGGGGCCGGCGTGTGGAGGCCCGGGCGGCGATCGACGATCTGCTGGGGTCGGGCCGCGACGCCGGACCCACGCGCGAGTTCGCCAGGGATCCCGTTCCCGACCTGGCTGAGGGCTCCACACCCGAACTCGACGACGGCTCCCAACTCGATCTCGCCTACGGCCCCACGCCCGACCTCGCCGATCGTGCGACCTCCGACTCACCACCACTGTCTGGTATGGGGGAAACCGTGGCGCCGGAAGCGGCGTCGGCGACCGCCTTGTCCGACGACGATCCCGCTTCACCGGACGGCTCGAAGCCGACTCCGTTGGTGATCGGGTCGGTTTTCTCGCCGCTGGCCTCGACGACACCGGAAGACCTGGAGGGCGGCGACGCGACGGCGGCGCGCCTCGCAGCGGCGAGCCTCGACATGGATGCCGACTCGAAGGCCACGATCTGGTTGCGGCGCATCGCCGGCGGCTGCGGCTGGATCGCCGCGGTCGGGCTGATCGGCGCGACCCTCTACGGGAGCCTCTCGCCGCGGGCGGCGGAGTCGGCGGCGACGCTGCTCTCGCAGTCGTTCGACGGCATGGAGGCGGAATCGATCGAGGGTCGGTGGATCGAGAACACGCTGGCGGGTCCGATGTACGTCGTTTCGGGAACCCTGCGTGGCACGGGTCGCGGGCCAGTCGCGGCGCGTCTGGAGGTGCGGCTCCTCGACGAACGGGGGAAGGAGCTCGACGTCCGGCCGGCACCGATGGGCCCGGCGCTGGCCGGTCGCGCGCTTCGCGAGCAGGATCCCGCGGTCCTGACCGAGGCCCACGGGCGGGCCGCCCAGCGGCTGACCCGGGTGCCGCTCGCACCGGGCGCGCGCCGGCGCGTTCAAGCGCTGTTCGTGGACCCTCCGCCCGCCGCCGTGGCGTTCCGGCTGGCAGAGGCCTCGCCGTCCTCGACCGGGGAGACTCCCTAGGGCTCGCTGCTCGCGGGCTCCATAGACTTCGCCGGCTGGGCTCGTCCGACTCCGCTCGCCTAGGGCTCGCTGCGCGCCGGCTCCGTAGACTTCGCCGGCTTGCCGTCCGTGACCGCCTCTTGCTTGGGGGTCACGTCGATTTCGTCCTTGCCCGAGATACCGGCCTTGAAGTTGCGGATCGCCTTGCCGACGCCGGAGCCCAGCTCGGGCAGTCGGCGGGCACCGAACAGGACCAGGACGATCCCGAGCACGACGAGGAGCTCGGTGGTGCCGATACCGAACATGGCCTGACCTCGCCCGCAACGCGCGGGCCATGGGAGAGGGTGCCTGCCCACACCCCCGGGGTCAAGCGAAGCCCGCGATCACGCAGGCCGCCCGATGGGAACGGAAGTAAGGCTCACCGCGCGGCCTGCGGCTCGCCTTTGCGGGGGCCCGCCTTCGTTCGCCTTTGGCTCACTGCGCGGCCTGCGGCCTTGCCTTTGCGGGGGCCCGCCTTCGTTCGCCTTTGGCTCGCTGCGCGGCCTGCGGCCTTGCCTTTGCGGGGGCCCGCCTTCGTTCGCCTTTGGCTCACTGCGCGGCCTGCGGCCTTGCCTTTGCGGGGGCGAAGCGCAGGGCGAGCAGGGTCCCTCCCACGACCAGCAGCGGCATCGCCACGAAGTTCAGCCCGGGCACGAGGCAGGTCAGGAAGGCCGCCGAGCCGAAGCCGAGCATCGTCGGCGCCCGCGACCACACCCAGCGGCGTTTGTCGGCAAAGGAAACGCGACGCCGGTCGAGCGTGTAGCTGGCGTAGTCCAGGGGCAGAAACAGGAGCGTGAAGCCAATGATCGCCGGTCCGGTCAGGATCTGCGCGCCGGGAACGAGGACACCGATCGCCGTAAGCGGACCGACGACACCCAGAAAGAACGCGAAGCGCCGCAACTCCTCGCGCAACGCCCGACCGCCTTCCCGCAGCGTTTCGAGCACGCCCGACCCAGTCTCGTCGATCGCGCCCCCCGTAACGATCTGCTCCACGCGAAGCGCGAGCGCGTCGTTGAACGGTGAGGCCAGCAGACTGGCCGCGACGTAGGCGAGCACGAGGCAGACGCCCGCCACCGCGACGAAGAGCAGCGCGCCGAACGCCAGCAGGCCGAGCTTCGCGGGGCCCACCCAGATCCAGGTGTACCAGCGAGTGGCCTCCACCACGGGCATCCAGGCGGTCACCGCGGTGTGAATCTCGCTCGCGTAGGCGATCACGAAGCCGATGGCCGCGGTGAAGGCCACCAGCGACAGCAGCAGCGAAACGAGCGCCAGGCTCCACAGCCGGCGCTCGCGCAGCAGAAGGCGGCCGCCCTCGAAGGGCAGCGCGAACGCGGACACCGCTCCTTCGAGCCGGTTTGTCGAAGCGCTCGCGACCGTCTCCGTCATCGAACCCCCGTCGCTCCGTCTAGTGTACACTCGAAGAATGATCCGTCCGACTCGCAAACTGACTGCGGGGCTCTGCTCGGCTCTGCTCCTCGTCGCCTGTGAAGGCCGAATCGAAGACGCCGCACCCGCCGACGCCACCGACGTCGTCGCCGTCGTGGACGAGCGCTCCATCACGATCGACGAGCTCGACGACTGGATCCGCGACGACCTCTATCGGCGCGAAGTCGACGGCAGGAGCCCATCCCAACTGCATCGGCTGCGGCGGGAGGCCTTGCAGCGGATGATCGATGAGGAGCTCGTGGAGGCCGAGGCGCGGCGCCGCAACATCGACGCGTCGGAGCTGCTGGCCTTGGAGATCGAGGCTCTCGGGGCCGTCACCGACGAGCAGATCGAGGGCTTCTATGCCGAGCGGGCGGACCGCTTCGGGGGCACCCCGCTCGCTGAGCTGGCCCCGCGCATCCGGGAGTACCTGGAGCAACGCCGCGCCGGCGAGGCGGTCACGCTGCTGCGCGAACGCGCGGACGTGACGGTGCGCCTCGAGCCTCCGCGCGTCGCGGTCGCGAGCGACGGCCCGTCCATGGGCCCCGCCGCCGCCGCCGTCACGATCGTCGAGTTCAGCGACTTCCAGTGCCCGTACTGCCAGCGCGCCCTGTCGGTCCTGAGGGAGCTGCGGGAGCGCTACCCGAACGACGTGCGCATCGTCTACCGCCACTTCCCGCTCGACGCCATTCACCCGTATGCCCGGACGTCGGCCGAGGCCTCGCTGTGCGCCCACGACCAGGGGAAGTTCTGGCCCTACCACGACAAGCTCTTCGGGAACCCGGGTGCCCTCACGGGCGACGACCTCCGGCGCTACGCGGCCGAGCTCGAGCTCGAAATCGATCGTTTCGAGCAATGCCTCGCCGAGCGCCCGCACCGCGAGACCGTCGAGACGGACGCCGCGGCCGGGAGCCTCGCTGGCGTCACCGGAACACCCGCGTTCTTCGTCAACGGGATCTTCGTCGAGGGCGCGCAGCCCGCCAGCACCTTCGCCGAGCTGATCGACGCCGAACTCGCCCGCTAGTCTTGCCGGCTGTCGGCGGGCGGAACCCGCCTGCCCGCACGGCGCGGCGGCTGGAGGGCCCGACCCGAGAAGGAGCTAGGCCGGCTCGCCGCCGATGCGGTCGAGCAGCGCGTCGCGCTTCTCCACCATCTGTTCGTGGGTGTCCGCCTCGAGGTTCAGGCGCAGGACCGGCTCCGTGTTGGAGGGCCGCAGGTTGAACCACCAGTCCGGGTAGCGGACCAGCAGTCCGTCGAGGTGCGAGATCTCGGGCGCGCCGCCGTGCTCGCGCTCGATCGCCGCCAGCAGACCCGGCACGTCCTCCACCCGGCGATTGATCTCCCCGCTCGCCGCGTAACGACGCAGCGGCGCCAGCAACACCGACAGCGGCTTGCGCTCGAACGCGAGCACGTCGAGGAGCGCGACGAGGGCAGCGATGCCGTCGTCCGCGACGAGTGTGGACGAGAAGCGGAAGTACATGTGGCCCGACAGCTCGCCGGCGAAGATGGCGTCCACCTCGCGCATCCGCGCCTTCACGAACGAGTGTCCCACGCGGCACATCTCGGACACGCCGCCGGCCTTCTCGATCTCCTCCGCCGTGACGCGGCTGGAGCGGAGGTCGTAGAGCACGCGCCCGCCGGGGTGCCGTCGCAGCTGGTGGCGGGCGAGCAGACCGGTCATCAGGTCCGACGAGATCGGCTCACCCGTCTCGTCCACGAAGACGGCGCGGTCCGCGTCGCCGTCGTAGGCGACGCCGAAGTCGGCGCCGATCCGGCGCACGGCTTCGCTCACCTCGCGGAGGTTTTCGAGCTGGAGGGGATCGGCCTGGTGGTTCGGAAAGGTGCCGTCGGGCTCGAAGTAGAGCCGTTCGACCTCGAGATCCAGGCGCGCGAGCAGGGGCTCGAGCCCGACGCCGGCCATGCCGTTGCCGCAGTCGATCGCGACGCGCAGCCGGGGACGACCCGTTCCCACCGTGAGCACGTGCTCGACGTAGTCGTCGCGAACGTCCACGGCGCGGACCGAGCCGAGCGGACTGCGAGCGGCCTCGTCGCCGACGCGGCCCGCGAGCCCTTCGATCTCACGCAGACCGCTGGCCTCGCCGATCGGAATCGCGTGCTCGCGGCAGATCTTGAATCCATTGTACTGAGATGGATTGTGGGATGCGGTGATCATGATCCCGCCGTCGATGTCGAGGTGATCGACCGCGAAGTACAGCATCGGCGTGGCGACGAGCCCGAGGTCGACGACGTCGCTGCCTTCCTCGGTCACGCCGCGTACGAGAGCCTCGAACAGCTCGGGCGAGCTGCGGCGGGCGTCCCGCCCAACCGCGATGCTGCCGGCTCCGAGGTGGCGCGCCGTAGCGCGACCGATGCGATGGGCCGCCGCCGCATCGAGCTCGTCGGGGACCACCCCGCGTATGTCGTAGGCCTTGAATATCGGCACGGGCGGCAGTTTACGCTCTCCTGCGCGTGGCACCAGCGTCCGAGCGCGGGACCACCCGCGAGGCCGCAGGTCGCGCGGGTGATGCAGCTCCTCAGGGCGCCTCGCCGAGGCCGAGGTGGCGCTTCAGAAACAGCCACATGGATTGGAGAGCCTTGCCCGGAAGACTCGTGTGCGTGCCTTCGAACCAGAGGATCTGCTTGGGCTCCCCGGCGGCCTCGAACAGCGCCTCGCTCGCCTCGCGCGGAATCGTCGCATCGCAGGTCGCGTTGACGAAGAGCAGCGGGCGCGGCGCGAAGCGGGCCACGGTTCGGGCCGGGTCCGCTTCGGCTGGCCCCAGACCGCTCCCGCCGAGGGCCAGGGCGGCTGCGCGCGGACGCGGATCGAGAGCGCAGAAGGTGGCGCCGATGATCGCGCCGAGGCTGAAGCCCGCATAGACGATGCGCGCGCCGTCGATGGCCGGCAGGCTCTGGAGCGCGTCGAGGGCCCGCGCGAGGTCGAGCACGCTCTGGCGGACCCACTCGACCACGAACGCGCCGGTCGTGGGATCGGCGTCGGCCGCGGGCGCCACAGCGGCGGCGAGGAGAGGCGCCAGCTTGGCGTCCGCGCGCTCCCCGTGCAGCGGGAAGTCGATCGAGGCGACGGCCGCCCCGGCGCGCACCCACGGTCCCGCAGCCGCGTCGAGGTACGCCGCGTCCTTCGATCCCCAGAGACCGTGCTGAAGCAGCACGAGGGCGAAGGGCTCTTCCCCACCGGGCGGGAGCAGGAGTCGCACCGGAACGCGATCGCCGCGACTCGTGTACTCGAGGCGGAGGGCGCCGAGATCCGGATGCGCCTGTGGGGGCTTCGCCTCCCGTGTCCACAAGCCGAGGGGCTCGCTGCGAGCGGCGAGCAACGACGCGTCGGCGTCCATGGCGTGCAGTCTAGCGAGGGGATGGCGCCCGAGCGGGTTCCGCTAAGGGGCCAGGAGCAGCTTTCGGGCGCGGTAGAGGTTGGACTTCACCGCGTCTTCCGTCTTGTCGGTGGCCGTCGCGATCTCGTGGATCGAGTGGTGCTGGAGGTGAAACAGCCGGAAGAGCTGCCACTGATCGGCGTTCAGACGATGGGCGGCCGCCTTCTCGAGGCGCGCAATCCGCTCGCTGCACTCGTAGTTCTCGAGCGGTGTCGGCTCGCGGTGCTGGGCGGGGATCAGCGGGTGGATCTGCGGGGGATCCTCGGCCTCGAGGGGCACGGTCACGTGTCGCTTCTTCTTGAAGCGCGCAGCAATCGTGCGGCGTGTCAGGCCGAGCACCCACGCGACAAAGGGCGCGTCGCCGCGGAAGGAACTCATCGACGAGAAGACGTTGATGAAGACCTCTTGCACCGTCTCCTCGACGTCGGAGCGGTTGTCGATACGGCGGCTGACGAAGCGATAGACGCGGGGGAAGTAGCGCTGGTAGAGGATCTCGAACGCGTCGTGGTCGCCGCGCCCGCCGCGCTCGATCAGGATCTCGTCGGTGATCGGCGCCGTCTCGATCGCTTCAGGCGCTGCCATGCGACATCCCCAGCTTCCCCGCAGGGCTCGCAGCCCTTCGGGTGTACAGCTCCACGTATAGAGAGTGGCCCGGGGTAGTCGAGAGGTGTCAAAACTTGTCACCGACCTCGGAAAACGTCGCCCCGCGGGGGGTGGAACGCGTCGAACTCGCTGCGTTCCGCCGACGTCAGTCCCAGGTCGGCGTCGGTGAGGCCGGTTCGGAAGGCGGGAACTTCGATTGCGCCGGCCGGGGCGGGAGGTAGCGCCTCGCGCCGCGGCGGTGCGCCGTCCAGCGCTTCGATCAGGATCTCGAGGGTCGAGCCGTCTCCCACGCAGCGGTAGACCGCCAGCGCAAAGGCATCGGGACCGAGCTGGGAGGCGGCTGCCACGGCCTGGGGCCGGATCGACGGGCAGAC
>Ga0224512_10000165_pt1 | contig 71315 bp, 65 predicted proteins | sample SF_May12_sed_USG_4_FD_169103 | JGI IMG/M metagenome (GOLD analysis project Ga0224512, IMG submission 169103) | Sediment microbial communities from San Francisco Bay, California, United States - SF_May12_sed_USGS_13 | ecosystem: Environmental > Aquatic > Marine > Sediment | place: USA... | reverse complement strand
TGCGCGAGTATCTCAGCACGCTGGTGTGGTGGTGGCAGTACGCGCTGGGCGGCGTTTACGTGCTGACGATCCTGTATCTCCCGGGCGGCCTGATGGGCATTCCGGAGCGAATTCGCCAGCGCCGCGCGCCGTCGGCGGCCGCTGAGGGAGCAAAAGTAGTTTCCGCGTCTCAATAGTAACGAAAGGAGGGGCTGTTATGTTACGCAAACTCAAAACGGGGCTTACTTGGTGGATCCCGCTGGGCGTCGCCGCGCTCGGCATCGGCTTGGCCTCTGGGCCGGCCGGCGCCGCGGAGGAACTTCGCATCGGGTTCGTCGCGCCGATGACGGGGATCTTCGCCCAGATCGGCAAGGACATGAGCAACGGATTCCAGATGTACGTGGACGAGGTCGGCGGTAATTTCGCCGGCGCCAAGGTGAAGTTCATTCTTGAAGACGGCCAGGGCAAGCCGCCGATCAACGTCCGCAAGGCTGAAAAGCTCGTCCGCCAGGACAACGTGCAGATGTTCATCGGCGGGCTGCTCGCCTCGACCGGCTACGCGTTGGCGCCCGTGAGCACGCGGCTGAAGACGGTCTACATTCCTTCCATCGCGGCGGCGGACGATCTCACGCAGCGCGAGGCGTCCAAGTATCCGTACGTGGTGCGCACCGGCTGGACCAGTTCCCAGCCCAATCACCCGTTCGGTGCGTGGGCCTGCGAGCAGGGCTACAAGAAGGTCGTGACGGTTGGCGCCGACTACGCTTTCGGCTACGAGGTCATCGGCGGATTCCAGAAGACCTTCGAGGACTGCGGGGGCAAGGTCATCCAGAAGATCTGGCCGCCGCTGGGAACGAAGGACTTCGGACCGTTCATCCCAACCATCAAGGATGACGCTGACGCAATCTTCACGCTCATGGTTGGGCCGATGTCGCTGCAGTTCCCGAAGCAGCTCGCCGCCGCAGGGATTAAGAAGCCGGTGCTGGGCGGGGGAACGAGCTACGACGAGTTCGTGCTGCCGTCGATGGGGGACGAAGTGATAGGCCACGTCTCGGCGCTGCAGTACAGCGCGGCGCTCGACACTCCGAGGAACGCGGCGTTCGTGAAGAAGTACCGCGAGAAATACGGCAAGGTGCCGTCGTACTACTCGGAGAGCAACTACACCACTGCGCAGATGATCCACGAGGTCATGAAGAAGACGGGCGGCAAGTGGCCGGGCGCGGAGAAGTTCGTCGAGCTGCTCGCGAGCGTCCAGCTCGACAGCGTGCGCGGCCCGGTGCGCCTGGACGAGATGCGCAACCCGGTGCACAACATCTACATCCGCAAGGTCGAGAAGAAGAAGATGCACGGCTACGGCGAGGACGAGCTCTGGAACACGGTCATCAAGACCTACCCCAACGTGAGCCAGTTCTGGACGTACAAGAAGGCCGACTTCCTCAAGCAGCCGGTCTATAGCCGCACGTTCCCGCCGTGTAAGTACTGCGAGTAACGCGTTCTCGGCTGCCGGGCGACGCCGCCATTCTTGATGCGCGGCGTCCGCCCGCTTGATTGTTAAAGAGCGTGGCTAGTGACTGGTGACTAGTGCTGAAGAAGTGACGGGTGACGGGTGATGCGTGACGGGGCCTAACCCTGGTGATGGGTGATGGGTGATGGGTGATGGGTGATGGGTGATGCGTAACTGCTCTTGATTCTTGCTGTTCTTGGCGTCTTGGCGGTTCAATGTTGGAGCTTATCGGCGTATATCGGCGTCCATCGGCGGCTAATTCTGGTCCTGGATTTTTGGGGTGGTACATTGAACTCAAGCGTGACCAAGCCGCAACCTGACGCACAGCCGGTGCTGGAGCTGCGGAGCCTGTCGAAGAGCTTCGGCGGCCTTCATGCAGTGCAGAATGTGAGCCTCAAAGTCTTTCCGGGCGACCGCAAGGCCATCATCGGGCCGAACGGCGCGGGGAAGACGACGCTGTTCAACGTCATCACGGGCACCCTGCCGGCAACGTCGGGGCAGGCCGTGCTCTTCGGAGCGGACGTGACCAACTGGCCGAGCCACCGGCGCACTGCCATGGGCATGGCGCGGACGTTCCAGGTCACGAATCTGTTTCCGAAGCTCACGGTGCTCGACAATATCCTGCTCGCGATCCAGGGCGTGCGCGCCATGAAGTTCGTGCTGTGGCGCCCGCTCTCCTCCTACCGGGACGTGCACGAGAAGGCGCGCGGCCTGCTGGAAGGCGCCGGCTACTGGGACCGCCGCGACGTGGAGGTGCGCAACCTTTCTCACGGCGAGCAGCGCCAGATCGAGATCGTGCTGGGGCTCGCGAGCGACCCGAAGATCCTGCTCCTCGACGAGCCCGCAGCGGGGCTAGCCTCGGGCGAGTCGCGCGAGATGGCGACCTTCCTGAAGCGCCTCGACCCGACGCTCGCCATCCTGCTCATCGAGCACGACATGGACGTCGTCTTCGACGTGGTCGATCACATCTCGGTGCTGCACTTCGGCGAGGTGGTGGAGGAGGGCCCGACCGACGCGGTCCGCCGCAGCGCCAAGGTGCAGGAAATCTACCTCGGGACGGGCTAATTGAGAGCACCTAACGTAATGAAACTCACGCTGTAGGGGCTCTCATGGCGATGCTCGACGTCGAGGACATTCACACCTACTACGGCGACGCCTACGTCCTGCAGGGGCTGTCGTTGAAGCTCGAGCAGGGACAGATACTCGGGCTGCTCGGACGCAACGGCGTCGGCAAGACGACGCTCGTCAAGTCCATCGTCGGCTTCAATCCGCCGCGCCGCGGCCGCATTCTCTTCAAGGGCGTGGATATCACGCACGTCTCGTCGTTCGAAACGGTGAGGGGCGGGTTGGGCCTCGTGCCGCAGGGCCGGCGCGTGTTCCCGACGCTGAGCGTGGAGGAGAACCTGCGGGTCGCAGAGCGTGGCATCGAGCGCCACGGCTGGAATGCGGAGCGTGTTTACGCGCTGTTTCCGCGGCTGAAGGAGCGGCGCACCCAGCGCGCGAAGACGCTCTCGGGCGGCGAGCAGCAGATGCTCGCCATCGGCCGCGCGCTCATGACCAATCCCGACTGCCTCATCATGGACGAGCCCTCCGAAGGCCTCGCGCCCATCATCATCCAGGGCGTGTGGGAGGCAGTCAGCAAGCTGAAGGAGCAGGGGCTTTCCATCCTGCTCGTCGAGCAGAATACGGCGCTCGCGCTGAAGCTCGTCGACCACGTGCACGTCATGAGCAAAGGCCGCGTCGTCTACTCCGCGAGCCCGCAGGAGCTCTGGGCGAATGAGGAAGTGAAGGCGAGCTATCTCGGCATCTGATTTACGGTGACGAGTGACGAGCGACGGGTGATGGAAGAGCTGCCGAGGGGTCTGACCCCTTAGCGCGGTCCATTCATCATTCGCGATGCACAGTCCTTGAGTCACGCTGTCCCAGCTGCCCGGCTCGGTTTGAGCACTAACCCCCCCTCGCCTTCGACCCCGACTCGCTGATACGATTTCCGGCGCGTATGGAAAGACTGAGGCATTACTTGGCCACCCATTTCGAGCAGGCGTTCGTGCTGCTCGTGCTGGTGTCGACGTTCGTCATCAACTATTTCATTCCCGAGAAGCTTGCCTTCTTGAATTTCTATTTCCTGCCTGTCATTCTCGGCGCGTACTACCTGGGCCAGCGCCGCGCCGTGCTGGGTGCCGCGTTGTGCGTGCTGGTGATACTGGTTTACGTGGTCCTGGACCGGGGGGCATTCGTCGTTCACAACGACGAGCTGAACACCTACATGCATGTCGTCGTGTGGGCGGGATTCCTGGTGATTGCGGCGGTCGTGGTGGGCAGGCAGCACGACAAGCTCGCCGGGGAGGTGGAGACCACGCGGGCGCTGAACCAGTCGCTCAAGGCGAGCGAGCTGGCCCTGAACGACGCCAACCAAAGGCTGCGTGAGTACACGCTGAACCTCGAGGAGCGCGTGCGCGAGCGCACGTTCGAGCTGGAAGAGTCGAAGCTCGCGATCGAGGGCCTGAAGAAGAAGGTCGAGACGGCCCTCTACAGCACGATGGACCCCTCCGTGGTGAACCTGATGATCGAGGGCCGGCTGCGCAGCGAGAAGCGCAGCATGAGCATCATGTTTACCGACCTGGTCAGCTTCACGGACTACTCCGAGCGCACGGCGCCCGAAACGGTCGTCGCGGACCTCAACCGATACCTGCAGGACATGGAGCCCGTGCTGTTCGCCTATCGCGGGCACATCGACAAGTACATGGGCGACGGCATCATGTGCGAATTCGGCGCGCCGCTCGACTACCCCATGCACCGGCTGATGGCGGTGGTGGCAGCAACCAAAATGCAGGAGGTCCTGGAGCAGAACAGCCATCCGTGGCGCATGCGCATAGGAATCGCGTCAGGCGCCGCGATCGCGGGATTGGTCGGCTCCCGGCGCCAGACCTACACTGCCATCGGCGATATCGTCAACCTCGCCGCCCGACTCGAGCACTTCTGCACGCCCGGAGGCGTCCTGATCGACCGCTACACCTACGAGGACGTCCGCCATTTCTTCGATGCACGCAAGCTGCGCGCGCTGCCGACCCGGCCGAAAGTGGACATGCAGAAGGAGCAGCAGCTCGAGCGGCTCTACGAGAGGCTCCTGGCGCAGCCGGATGACCCGGAGCTCAGTTTCCAGGTGGGCAGCATCCACCTGGCGCTCGAGGAGCCCCTGGAGGCGCTCAACAATTTCGAGCGCGCGCTGCAGCTCCATCCCGGCAACCCGGCCTACAAGCTCGCCTACGCCGAAGCGGGTTTGAAGCTGAAGGAATACGAGAAGATCAGCGTGAAGGGCAAGCGCCAGCGCGTCGAGGCCTACGAGGTGAGTGGCCTGAAGGACCCGTTGCGCGACCGTGCCAAGCTCCCGCGCGCTCTGCCCGACCAGCACCTGCGCGCAGTGGACGAGGCCAAGATCCCGAATGACGTGACGCTGCCCTCGGAAGTGCTCGACGGGAGCATCGGGCACTCGCGCGTGGTGGCGGCGCTGTCATACGCGATTGCCGACGTCATGCAGCTGTCGGAGCGCGACAAGCGCGAGATCCTCCAGGCGGGTTTCCTCGCCGATATCGGAAAGGAAGTGATCCCGCTGCACATTCTCAACCGCCGTGGCGCGTTGACGGCGAGCGAGTTCGACGTCGTCAAGCAGCACCCGGACGAAGCGTGCCGCCTCATGCGCAACATGGGCTACGAGTCGCCGGCCATGCTGGCACTGGTGCGGCACAGCCACGAACGCTACGGCGGCGCCGGCTACCCCGACGGCCTGCGCGGGGAGGCTATTCCGCTAGGTGCGCGCATCATCGCGGTGGCTGACGCCTACGATGCGCTCACGTCGTGGCGGCCGCACCGTGAATCATGGGAGAGCGCCGCGGCACTGAGGGAGATTCACAACGAAACCGAGAAGGGCGCGCTCGATCCCGCAGTGGTCGCGGCACTCGCCCGGCTTGTCGCCTAGGCTGGCGCCGCAAACACCCTCCGCTGTATCACTTGGTGATATTGAGCTTCTTGAGCAAAGCACCCAGTCTCGTGTAGTCCGCGTTCAGCCTCTTCCCGAGGTCCGCCGGCGTGCCCGTCACGGTCTCGACGCCCTTGTTCCTCCAGATCTTCCTGGCTTCGGCCGAGTCGACGATCTTCTTGATCTCCGAGTTGAGCCGTTTGATGATCGCAGGCGATGTACCGACGGGCGCGAAAACGCCTTCCCAGCTCAGCACTTCGTAGCCGGGCAGCCCGGACTCATCGATGGTTGGCACATTGGGCATCAGCGGGTTGCGCTTCTTGGCCGTCATCCCCAGCGCGCGCAGCTTGCCTTGTTTGATGTACGGATACGAGATGGGGATCAGGCCGAACATCAGGTCGGCACGCCCGGCGAGCAGATCAATGAGGGCATTCGCGCTGCCACGGTACGGGATGTGCACGATGTCGATCTTCGCGCCGATCTTGAAGAGCTCCGCCGACAGGTGGAAATTGCTGCCGACGCCGGACGTGGCAAAGTTCAGCACCCCGGGCTGCTTGCGCGCGAGCGCGATCAGCTGCTTCGTCGTCTTCGCCGGCACCGACGGATGCACCACCAGCACCAGCCCGTAGTCGCTCACCTGGATGATCGGCGCGAGCCGTTTCCTGGGATCCCAGCCATCCTTCGCGTTGAGATGCGGGCTGATGGCGACGAACGATGACGGCTCGAGCAGCAGCGTGTAGCCGTCGGGTGCCGCCCCGGAAGCCAGGCGGTTCGCGATCATGCCGGTCGCGCCGGGCCGGTTCTCGACCACCACCTGCTGATTGAACACGCGGCTCAGATGCTTGGCGAGCACGCGCGAAGTCTGATCCGCCCCGCCGCCCGGCCCTGAGCCGGTGAACAGCCGCACCGGCTTCGTCGGATACGATTGCGCCAGCCCCAACCCCGGGATGACGAACAGCGCCGCGACCGCGGCGCAACATAACCCCTTGGAAAACTTTGCCATGAGCTCCTCCTTGTTATTGACACTCGCCCTTGCAGGCCCTCTCACGAAGGGTAGCACTTGATGACTGCAAGAAAAGAATAAGTGACGACTGATGGGCTGTAAACCGCCGTCAATGATATGCGTTGTTGGTGCTTAATGGACCGTCCATCCGCCCATCAAATTTTGCTGGCATGGCGCGAGGCCATTGCCCTGGTAGAGGCCGTATACCGGGACACCGCGTGTTTCCCGAAGGAGGAAACCTTCGGCCTGACGGCGCAGCTCCGGCGAGCCGCGGTCTCCATTCCTTCGAATGTTGCAGAAGGCGCGGCAAGGAATACGTCGGGGGAGTTGGTTTAGTTCCTCGGGATCGCCTGCGGATCGCTGGCGGAAGACGAGACACAGCTGTTGGTGGCCATTCGATCGGGCTTTCTAAAGGCGGACGCCGCGTCCGTCACCCAAACCGCCCGTGTCGGCAAGTTGGTGAGGTCCCTGCGCAAGTCCCGTAAAAACCAAGGTAAATAGACCGCCCCTTTTTGTCACTGCTTTCCATCCCGTCTGTCGTCACCTCTTCAGGTGTCGTCAGCCGTCACCGCTTCAGCCGCCGTCAGTCGTCACTTCGTTGGTATGTACACTAAAATTGGGTGTCTCCCACCTACCCTTGGCAATGTTAGAACAGAAGCAATGTTAGAACGAAGAAAAACGAGCTTTCTCGCCACCCTCGCCGACACGCCGTGGTGGATCGCCTTGGTCCTTGCGGTCATCGCCTACCTGTTCATGCGCTTCGGGTTTGCGGCGCTGATGCCGCCGGACAGGACGGCGCAGACCGTGGCGGATGGCATGGCGCAGATGGCCTGGGTCTTTACGCTGCCGTTCCTGCTCGCCGCGGTCGTGTCGCTGCTGCGGCGGGTGTTTCGCGGGCGGTCGCGCGACCAGCGCGGGAGCCTTGTTGCGCTCCGCGTATTGCCGCGGCATCGGTTTGAGCTCTTGGTGGCCGAGGCCTTCGGGCGGCAAGGCTACGTGGTCGAACCGCGCGGCAGCCGCGCGCCGGACGGCGCGGTCGACCTGGAATTGTGGCAGGACGGTAGGAAGAGTATCGTGCGGTGCCGGCACTGGCAGGCGCGCCAGGTTGGCGCCCCCCTGATCCGCGAGCTCTATGACGCGATGAGAGCCGAGCGAGCGGACGAGGCGATCTTCCTTTCGAGTGGGCACTATACCCACGAGGCGTGGCAATTTGGGGGGGGCAAGCCCCTTCGCCTGATCGACGGCGACGGGCTGCTGCATCTCCTGGCGGGCGTTTGGGACGTGCCGCCGGCGCGCGCCGGTCATGTCCAGTCGCGCGTCGAGCCGCGCATTGGCGCCCTGGGCGAAGATCGTGACCAGCGACCCGTGCTCAAGAAGTGATGAGTGACGGGTGACGCGTGACGGTTCGGTCCACTCACCATTCACGGAAGTTAATGAACCGCCGAGACGCCGAGAGAAGCAACAGTTAAGAGCAGTTAGTCGTCACCCATCACGCCGTTCTTGCCGAACGCAGGAGGCTACCCATGCGCAACCCGCACGATCTCATCCCCTTTTCCGCTATCGTCGATCGGCCGCGGCTGCGGCTGCCGGGCAACGCGCGGCTGGTGGTGTGGCCGGTCGTCAACATCGAGCAGTGGGAAATCGTGCGGCCGATGGCGCGCCAGGTCATTCCCGCGCCAAGCGGGGTGTCGGTCGTGCCGGATTTTCCGAACTGGAGCTGGCACGAGTACGGGATGCGCGTCGGCATCTGGCGGATTTTCGATGCGCTGGCGAAATACGGCATCACGCCCACGCTCTCGATCAACGCCAACGTGTGCAACGTTTACCCGCGCGTGGCGCAGGCCGCGGTCGACGCCGGCTGGGAGTTCCTCGGCCACAGCTTCGTGCAGATGCCGATCCACCAGCTCGAGGACCAGCGCGCAGTGATTCACAAGTCGCTCGACACGATCGAAAAGTTCACGGGCAAGCGCCCGCTCGGCTGGATGGGCCCGGGGCTCACTCAAACCTACGAGACGGTCGACTATCTTGCGGAAGCGGGCGTCAAGTACGTCGCGGACTGGGTGCTCGACGACCAGCCGTGCGAGCTCACGACCGCGCACGGGTCCCTGATCGCGATCCCCTACACCGTCGAGTTGAACGACATCCCCATGATGATCGTGCAGCACCACGAGTCTGATCATTTCATGAAGCGCTCGATGGAGAGCTTCGACCGGCTCTACCAGGAGGGCGCCGACATCGTGCGCGTCATGGCGATCGCAATGCATCCGTACATCACGGGCCAGCCCTTCCGTATTAACTATTTCGAGCGGCTGCTTGAGTACATGAAGGGCTACGAGGGTGTCCTCTTCTGGACCGGGGAGCAGATTTATGACTGGTATCTCGACGCCCGAAAAAAACCGTGACTAGTGACTGGTGACCAGAACAAACCAAGAACGAATTTAACCGCAGATAAACGCAGATACACAGAGATAGAACAACAACCAAATGCTTTATCAGCCGCCGATATACGCCGATAAGCTCCAACATTGAACTGCCAAGACGCCAAGAGAAGCGAGAATTGGGAGCACTTACTCATCACTCGTCACGCCTCTCAACCCCGTCAGTCGTCAGTCGTCACGCTTCTCCAACCGCCGGCAGCCGTCACTTCTTAAGCTCGAGTCACAAGCCACTGGTCACGATGTATCATGTGATCCGTTACCAAGAAAGATTCGTCTCATGACCGAAGAAGCGAACCTGCTGCGTCTGGGCATCCCGAAAGGCAGCCTGCAGGACACCACCCAGAAGCTTTTCATCCGCGCCGGCTACGACTTGCGCATCTCCGGCCGGTCCTACTACCCGGACATCGACGACCCGGAGATGCAGTGCATCCTGATCCGCCCGCAGGAGATGGCACGCTACGTGGGGCAGGGGATCCTCGACTGCGCGATCACAGGGCTCGACTGGATTCTGGAGAACGACGAGCACGTGGCAGAGCTCGCCGACTTGAAGGCACCGTGGCCGAACTACGGCGTCGTGCGCTGGGTGCTCGCTTCCAAGGAGAACTCTTCGTTTCACACGGTGAAGGATCTCGAGGGCCGGCGCATCGCCACCGAGGCGGTGGGCATGACCAAGCGCTTCCTGGCGAAGCACGGCGTGAAGGCGAGCGTCGAGTTCTCCTGGGGCGCGACCGAGGTGAAGCCCCCGATTCTGGCCGACGCCATCGTGGACGTGTCGGAGACCGGCTCGTCGCTGCGCGCCAACGATCTCAAGATCATGGATGTGGTGCTCCAGAGCACGCCGCGCTTCATCGCCAACCACGCGGCCTGCAAGGACGGCTGGAAGCGCGGCAAGATGGACCGGGTGCTGATGATGCTCAAAGGGGCCATCGCCGCCGCGACGCGCGTGCTGCTCTCGATGAACGTGCAGCGGAAGAACGTCGACACGGTGCTGAAATTACTGCCGGCGCTGGCGACGCCCACGGTCTCCACGCTCGCCGACCCCGAGTGGGTGGATCTCAGCACGGTGGTGGAAGAGAAATTGGTGCGGGAGCTGATTCCGCGGCTCTACGAGGTGGGGGCGCGGGGGATTATCGAGCTGCCGATCAACAAGATCGTTGATTGAAAAGCATTAGCCACAGATAAACACAGATACAACGAAAATCAAAACCGAATATTGGCCGTCAATTCACGCGGATTAATGCCGATCACAGAGCCGTGAATCGGAGGCGAAACGCACCGCACCTCTCTGAACGCCAGTCACAAGTTACAGGTGACGGGGTTCAAAGTCTTCAGCCTCCTGATTTCTGCCTTCGGGGCGCCCATCACCAGTCCTGATTCACGGGTGGCGAAAACCGGACGCTAGGGGCCGTGACGTCCCGGGACGCCAGCGTCGCCGGTGCGATCCTGAATGAGGTGCCGACAGACCCGTCCCGGACCCACTCGAGTAGGTAGTCGATGTTCGGGACGAGCCGACCTGCTCCGTATTCTTCCTCAACGATCCGCAACGCGTGCACGACGTTGTCGTGCCACGAGATATCGTCGAAATCTGCTTCGGTCCAGTGTAGGGTATCTTCGGGCGGCGGGTTGTCAGCCTTTGTCGCTACTGGAGCCCATCGAGCGCTCTTATCGTGTCCCCGATTCGTTTAATTATTTTCTCGTCCCCGTCAACATAAGGGTACTTCGAGACGTGTACGTCGACGCATTTATCCATTTTTGTGAAGTAAAAATGGCCGTTCGATGCTTTAGCGTGCTGGCCGCGATATTCACCTTCGATGTTATACGTGACAGCACTGAACACATCTGAGGAGTACATCCGCACTGTTGTCTGATCGATGATGGGATTCCGAGCGGTCTTGGACCAATGCGCATCCCGACACCGCTCGTCACTTTCCGCGCCCGAGTTTTCCGTGTGGACACTGAGGGTGATGCCCGTAACCGTCTCGCTCGCGATGAAGCGGAACCGTCCGTCCCTCGACTTGCCATCGAGGTTCAGGATAGGCGGCACATCAATGAATAGATGCCAGCCGTCTCCCGGGATGGTTACCACCATCGGTTCAGCATGCACCCAAGCGCTGATAACCAACGTCAGCCATATCGCCGCGGCCTTTCTCATAGAAACTTCCTCACGTGATGCCAACGCTGCGTTAAGCAGCCGCCCGGTAACGCGGCTTGGGCGAGCGTAACCGGCGGCCTGAACGCTTTGCCGGGCGTGCATTGATTAAAATGTTGTTGCAGCCTTTTGTATGTCTGAGTAGATGAGACAAGGATCTTCCCCGTTCTTCAGGCGCGTTTTCCAATCCGCGACCAAACGTCGGCGCTTTTCGATTCGCTCCGGGCGGCTACGCGGCTCGGCTAGAGATTGTTCGGCGGACGCGATCATGTGCTCAGCTCCGTATCGGCATCGGCCTTTCGAATCATCGGGAAGGACCGCGCGCCCCGTTTGCTGCGACCAGGACAACGTCGCCAATCCCGTCAGCATGACGAATAGCAGGAATCTGTGCATGTTTTCACACCTCGCGGCGGCCATGGGGTCAGCGTGGCCATTTTGTGGCCGCCGCGCTGCCAAGGAAAAAAAAAGTTACACTGCCCCCATTTACAGGCACACCCACCCCATTTACAGTCACCGCTCGTTATTCGGAGCCGGACATGTTTACTCGTATCGACCACGTGATGATTTGCGTGCCCGACCTGCAGCAGGGCATGGAGAAGTTCAGCAAGATGGGCTTCAACGTTCATGCGGGTGGCGTGCACACCGGCAAGGGCACCCATAATGCCATCGCGTTCAACCAGGACGACTACATCGAGTTGCTGGCGATTCGCGATATGGCGGAGCACCAGGCGAGCGCCGGAGCGCCCGGGAATTCGCACGCGGGCCTCGCGCAGTTCATCGAGGCGGGCGGCGGACTTCGCTACCTCATTCTGCAAAGCGACGACTTGACGGCGGAAGTCGCCGCCATGCGCAGCCGCGGCGTGGACGTGAGCGACGCGATGGACCGCGGCCGGCGTACTCCGGCCGGGCAGGAGTTGCGTTGGAAAGCTGCCGTGCTCGGGCCCAAGAACCCGCTGCCGATCTTTTTCATCGAGCACCTGACGCCGATCGAGGAGCGCCGCAAGCAGGTGCCGGACGCCGGCAAGCATCCCAATGCTGTGTTCACCATCGAGCGCGCCTACGTCGTCACGCCGGAGGCCGAGGCCGCCGCGGCGCTATACGCGAAGGTGCTGGGCGTGCCCCAGCCGCCAATGCAACGGGGCATGGTGATCATGTCGGACATGGTGGTGTTCCAGTTGGGCCCAACGGGTCTCGGCATTGCCCAGCCCTATGCGCCGGGGCCCGGTGCCGAGGCGCTGGAGCGCCGCGGTCCGGGTCCGTTCCAGGTGTTGTACCGCACCAAGAGCATGGGCGCGGCCGCGCGTTGGATGCAGGAGCACGGCATGCCACCGCTGGCGCGCGGTGTGCGGAACACCGGCGAGCAGGCAATGCTGGTGCCTCCCGGCGAAGCCTGCGGGGCATACATCGGCTTTGTGGGGCCGGAGTAGCGCCGATGCTCACGGAACGGTGAACGGTGAACGGACTGGAACTTCCGTAAATCGTGAATCGTGAATCGGAAAGTTGCACGTTTGAGATCGCAAATTGCGACCTCAAACGTGCCGCCTTCGAAGCATTCAGTTGAAATGCGAAATCGACCCATCGCGGTTATTCGAGCAACCAGCACCGCCAAACAAAAACCCCGCCGAAGCGGGGTGTGTAGTTCGCAGTAAAATTTACGCCAGCATACTTCAGGTCAACGCGGAGCGTTTTCTTGATTTCTCCCATCGCTCGTCCTGGTTCGACGCAGTCCTAATGAATGGGCCAATTGGTCGAGCCGAGAAGAGGGCTTGCGGGCAATCCCGATTTGCTCCGATTTGATGTAGGCACGCTCTCGCATTGTCTCCCAAGCAATGTCTTGGTATAGAGCATCGTAAATACCGCGCTGCATCGTTCCGCACCGATTACACTTTCTGTAGGCAAGAACAGACGTAACATTAATTGTCCACTGATGTGTGAATAGACAGCGCCTCATCAATTTCCCCTGAACGCATCGACGCAATCTTGAAATTCTATAATCGCTGCTCGCCTCCGGGAATGATCAATCTCTCCTATCCCCGGTAGAAGGAATCTACCTTTTTTTGCGGCATCTTGGATCCTCCGTCCGGTTTCGACCCTAAGGAACATTCAAGCTTTTCTACAACCTCAACGCAGGGCTAAACGGTGCGCTGCTGCGGCGCGTCCGGTTGAGCGCCCTGTGGGGCACTCAGTTCTTTAGGTAGATGCCATATGGCACGCCAAAAACTGGCGATGCATCGCCGAAAAATTCAAATTTAGTAGTTCATTTATGTAGTTACGCCTCAGCCGGCCCGACTCCGGGGCTCCGATGGGAAAATGTGGCCTGACGCCGGTTTCGCCCGGCAGCCCGCGTCCCGTGGCAGGCCGCGCAACGGCGCCCGCAGCGCGAGCAGCAGCAGCGCCTTGGTCATGCGCACGCGGTCGAAGCGATGCAGCGCCGGCATCACCGGCGCAATGTGATCGACCCCCGAGACCTTGACGAAGTCCATGCCCGGCAGCACCGCGGCATCGATCGGCACCAGGCCGTCGCTGCGGATGCCCTCGCGCAACATCAGCTCGCGCGGAATCTCGAGCAGCGTCTGCGTGTGCGCGCCGGGCGTGTCGTCGAGCGCGCTCGCGAAGGCGATCGCCGGCACCTCGCGCACGAGCCGGCCGATCGCGGTTGCGTGATCGCGGTAATAGGCGAGCGAAGCGCCCGTGGTCAGGCTCTGCGCCGATTCCTTCGTGCCGCCGAAAAACCCGAGGATCACGGTCGAGACCATTGGATCGAGCAGCGAGCCGTCGAGCAGCTTGTTGGCCACCGGCGAGCCGAAGAATACGCCCTGCAGCGACACCCAGCCCTTCACTTTTGTGCGCAGCGACGACTCAGCGCGCAGCGCCTCGAGCGCATCGACCGAGCCCTTGCTGTGCGTGATGAGAATCACGGGCCTCGCCGACTCCCGGATCGCCGCGGCGACGATCGGGGCGTTAATCGCGACGCTCCGCCGGGATCTGACCGCGACTTTCTCTCGCTCGACCCCAATCGAGGCGAGCCAGCGCAGCTGGTCGGCGAAATAGGTCGGAAAGAGGTTGCCGAAGTAGCCGGGCACGAGCAGCACCTTGTGCCTGCGCAGCACTTCCACGTGCGCCGCGCCGAAGGCGCAGTCGCTACCATAGGCATCCAAAAACTGCCGCGTCAGGTCAACGCCGCCCGCAGCGCGCGCGCCGCCCGCCGCCAGCATCCCGAGCGCAATTACCAAAACCTGCAACAGAAATCGCTTGCACCCCATGGCCCCTTGTATCACGAGATGGGTAAATCGCACTAAATGGGGACAGACCCCACCAAACTAAAGGCGGAAGGCGGAAGGCGGAAGGCGGAAGGCCATAACCCCCGTCTTGGGTGCTGGGTGCTGGGTGATGGGTGATGCGCCTCAACACTCGTGATGGGTGACCGACGGTTCGGTTTTAGTCCCTTCACCACTCGCTATTCACCATTCACGCCTTTCCATAACTAGGAACAGACGCCATCGAACGGTCTTTGTATAATCCTACGTCAGTTCTCCAACCGTGCCATCGATCAACAGCACCTAAGAGGAGAGAAAGACTATGAACCGACACACATTGCTGGCCTTCACATTGGCCTGGGTTGCGGCGTCCGCGCTGGCGCCGTTCGGCGCATACGCGCAGTCGCAATATCCCTCGAGACCGATCAGGGTGGTCGTTCCGTTCCCGCCCGGCGGCGTGGTGGACACGATCGCCCGCCTCTGGGCGCAGCAGGTCGGGCCCTTGCTCGGCACGATCGTCGTTGATAACCGGGGCGGCGCGGGTGGCGTCATCGGCGCGGGGGAAGTCGCGCGTGCCCGGCCCGACGGCTATACGCTTCTGGTCGGCAACAGCAGCACACAGATCATCAATCCGGCGGTGATGAGGAGCCCGCCGTACGACCCGGTCAAGGACTTCGTCACGATCGACATACTCGCCATCTCGGCGACTTCGATCATGGTCCACCCGTCGCTGCCCGTGCGGGACCTGAAGCAGCTCATCGCCTACGCCAAGGCGAATCCCGGCAAGCTGTCATACGGGTCCGCGGGGGCGGGAACCTTGACCCATCTCGCCGGCGAGATGTTCAAGCAGCGCGCGGGCGGACTCCAGATCGTGCACGTCCCGTACCGGGGAACCGGTCTGGCAGTGGCCGACCTCGTGAGCGGCTACATACCGATGATGACGCCGAACGTGACCGGGCGGCTGCTCGGCCTGTATAAGGCCGGGAAAATTCGGATCCTGTCGGTGAATGCGCCGGCGCGCCTCAAGGCCGCGCCCGAGATCCCGGCCACGATCGAAATCCTGCCGAACATGATTGCCCAGTTGTTCAGCGGATTGTTTGCGCCGGCGGGCACGCCTAAGCCCATCGTGGATCGCGTTTCGCAAGTCACGCGCAAGGCACTTGCCGACGAGTCTTTCCAGCAGAAGCTAATCCGGTCGGGGTTCGAACCGGTACTGGACTCCAGCGCGGAGAAAGCGCAGCGCTTCGTCGATCAGGAGCGTGAGCAGCTCATGCCACTGATCAAGGCTACTGGCTTCAAGAAATAGATGCCGTCGCTGGGGGGAACTGAAGGCAGAAGGCGGAAGGGCCTTACGATCCGTGATGGGTGATGGGTGATGGGTGATGGGTGATGGGTGATGGGTGATGGATGATGTTAACAAATGGGGCCAGGCTCGAATTATCAAGAATTCGAGCCTGGCCCCTTTGATCGTTGATCCCGCGCTTTACTGTTCGAAAGGCCTCAACGCCTCGAGCTTGATGCGGTAACCCGGCGTCGCCTCATCGTAGCGCGCGAGACATCCGCGAGCACAATCTTTGCTGTCGGGCCACAACTCGCACGAGCGAACCGTGAGCTCGGGCGTCGTGCCGTCACCGCGAAAAACACGCCCCGCCTCGACGAAAGCCACGCATCCCGTTTCGGGGCACCTCAACAGCCGCTTTCTCACGACCGGCTCGATCAGCCAGTACCCGCAACCGACCGTGCACAGTACCAGGACTACGATTGCCACTATCCATGCCAAAGCCAAAAAGTCCATAATATGACCCCTTTCCAAAAGTCTCTAAAGCTTCTTGAGTAAAAATAGTTTGCGGCCAACGGCGGGCCGTGACGTTGAGGAAAATCAAGAAATCGCAAGAAATCGTATCCATAACGGACCTATCAATCATAGCGTCGCATTTCCGCAACGCGTTGAGCGACTGAAAAGACCGCAATATGGAAGGGCGCAGTTAAAGGGGCCAGGCTCGAATTTTCGGGGGGCTATCCCCTAAGCAGTTCAAGGGGCCAGTCTCGATTTATCATTATTTGGACGGTAAGGAGTCAGGCTTTTGTCTGATAGCGCCGGCATCGCTAATTTTGACGACCCATTCACCTTAGGCGACAGGTGAGATGGCTATTCCCTACTTCGTCAGATTCCGAGTCCCATTAACATCAATGAGGTCATTTACTCACTTGAAGGAAGGTCTAAATGTCTACGGCTGATATTACCGGGCGGTTGGCACGCTATATGGTCGAGGCCCGGGAGCGGAGTCTCGCGCCGCACGTGGCGCAGGATGCCAGGCATCGCATCCTGGACACGCTCGCCGCGATGGTCTCGGGAGCCCATCTCAAACCGGGGGAAATGGCGATCCGCTACGCGCGGGCGCAGGGCGGGGTCGAGGAAGCGACCGTCCTCACCACCGACATCAGGACCTCGGCCGTCAACGCCGCTCTGGTGAACGCCATGTTCGGCCACGCTGACGAGACCGATGACTTCCATCCGGCGACAAAAGCCCATCCCGGCTGCGTCGTCGTGCCCGCGGCCCTCGCGATGGCCGAGCGCGAGGGCAGATCGGGAACGGAGCTGCTGAACGCGGTCGCGCTCGGCTACGATCTCTGCTGTCGATTTCTCCTGGCGCTCGGAGCGGATCACGTGCGCCGAACTCACCGCAGCGCCGAGGGCACCGGCTCCACGCTCGGCAGCGTGGGGGCCGCGGCCTCCCTGGCCCGGCTGGACGAAAAGGGGATGCGCCACGCGCTTTCGTACGCCGCCCAACAGGTATCGGGCCTGTGGAGCTGGGTCCGCGATGCCGAGCACGTCGAAAAAGCCTTCGACTTCTCCGGCATGGGCGCGCGCAATGGCGTGACCGCGGCCATCATGGCCCAGATGGGCTTTAGCGGCGTCTGGGACGTGTTCGATGGCGAGCACAACGTGCTCCAGGCCCTGTCCACCGAACCGAAACCGGAGGCAATGGTAGCGGCGCTGGGAAGCCGCTATTTCGTCACCGAAACCGCCATCAAGCCCTTCTCAATCGGCTATCCGGTCCAGGCCCCGCTGGACGCATTCCTCAGGCTCCATCGCGAGCATGGGCTCAACGTGAACAACGTGGAGCGCATCGTCGTGAGACTTCCGGAGGACGGCGCGCGCGTCGTCAATAACCGCGCCATGCCGGATATCAACTGCCAGCACCTCATCGCGTTAGCATTGGTGAAAGGCACCGTCTCGTTTGAGGACAGCCATTCCTATGAGCAGATGGCGGACCCGACAGTGCGCGCCGCAAAGGAGCGCGTGCAGCTCATCGCCGATCCAAAGCTCATGGATCCCGCCGCGCCGCGAAGCGGCCAGGTGGAGGTGACGCTCCGGGATGGCCGCACCGTCAGCCACTTTACGCGCCACGCTCCGGGCACGAAGGAAAATCCGATGGATACGGAGGGCGTGAACGCAAAGGCGCGGCTCCTGATGGAGCCGGTGCTTGGTGCCGAGCGGACAGAGGGCGTCATCCGGCGGGTGAACGCCGTGGAGGAGCTCGACGATGTGCGCGAACTACGGCGTTTCCTGGCACTCGAAGGTCATTAGCAGAACCTAGTTGACAAAAAAACGCGCGAGAAAATCGAGTCTGACCTTATTTCCACAGAGTAAAGTAATGCAGGTCTTGCATTTACCAAAGAGAGGTGACTCATGCATGATTTCCGCTGGCCGGCGTTGATTACGCTGGGTGTGCTGGTGCTGTTGTTCAGCCTCGCGTGGAATGTAGGCAAGGCCCGTGCCAAATACAAGATCAACGCGCCCGCGACGACGGGCGACCCGGCGTTCGAGTGCGTCTGGTATGCCGCGGCGTATCAGCAAGAGGCCAGCAAGCGCGGGCCCCCGTTCGCCGTGTCCACGCTCGTATTCTGCATGCTCGCTCTCGGCGCCGCGTGGGGCGTGGTAAAGGGGTTTTTGCAGTGACGGATTAGTCCCCCAGACCGGTGGTTGTCGCGCGACAGGGGCTGATGCAGTGTTTTTGTTGAAAGTGACGATCTAACGCCGGACACTATGCCTCTCCGGGAGACAAGGCGTGAAAGAGCCGGCACGTGGCGTGGTCCAACCCCTCCTGAAGAGCTGAAAGAAAGGAAATCGCAATGGCGTACATCTTCCATCAGGATGACTTGCCGAAGCTGCTCTCGGTGGTTCCCGGCCGGGAACGCGTGTTCTTCGCCAGCAAGGAGTTAAGCGCCACCGACGCGATGCTCGCCGGAATCATGTATTACGCCGAAGGCGCAGCCTCCCCCTATCACTTCCACAAGAATTGCGAGCATTTCTATTTCATCTTCGACGGCACCGCAACCGTGGAGACGGAGGAAGGCGTGAGGGACCTCAATCCCGGCGATCTGGTGTTCATACCGGCCGAGGAGAAACACCGGCTCCGCGCGAAGGAGCGCCTGTTCTATTTCGAGTTCCAGGCACCGAATCGCTTCGAGACCACGATCCTCGACGGTACCAAGGACGACCTGCTGTGGGAACGTGTGGACGGCAACGTCTGGGTCCAGAGCTGATGACGACCTGCGTTCGGCTACGAGACGAAGCCGAGGGCCACTGGCAAACAGGAGCAAGCTGACATGTCTACGACCCATATCGATACCAACGGAATCTCCCGGAAGAAACTGAACGGCGGCCAGGGTGAAGTCGCGGAGATCGTCAACCCGGCGCTCTGCGGGGCGAAGAACGTGCTCGGCATGCTGCGTTGGCTAAGCGATGGCGAGCATTTTGCTACGGAATCTCTGCAAGATACACACCAACTCCTTTACCTGATGGAGGGCGATGGCGTGATCAGGCTCGGCGACGACGATGTCGAAGTCAGCCAAGGCGCCGGCGTGTACCTCGGCCCAACGGAGACCGCCAGCATCCGTCACGCGGGCGACTCGACTTTGAAGCTTCTACACCTGGTCGTGCCAAAGGTCGACGACTCAAAGGGATGAAAGGGGCCAGGCTCGATTTATCCAAGCGACAACTGAAGAGTTTGAGACCACCATGAATACCACGACACGTGACATCATCGTCATGACCTCAGGCGCCTTTACTGCACCCTATCTTGCACTCATCCCCCAACTCGAAATCGCCACGAAGAGAAAAATCGTCACGGCCGCAACGTCCATGGGGACAGGGCCAGACTACATTCCGACTCGACTTCAACGCGGTGAACCCGTAGACGTTGTCATCGTTGCGGATGCCGCCCTTGTCGAATTGATCAAGGACGGCAAGATCTCGGCCGAAAGCCGTACTCCCCTCGCGCGCTCGGCCATCGGTATGGCCGTACGGGCAGGAGCACCCAAGCTGGACATCAGTTCGGTCGACGCGCTGAAACGCACGCTTCTGGAAGCGAAATCAGTCGCGTACTCTGCCAGCGTAAGCGGCCGCTATATTACCACCGAGCTGTTTCAGCGCCTCGGAATAGCCGACCACATGGCAAGTAAGAGCCGGCGAATCGAGGGTGAACGAATTGGCGCCGTGGTTGCGCGTGGAGAGGCAGAGCTCGGCTTCCAACAGATCAGCGAGCTACTTCCCGTGCCCGGGATAGCGTATCTAGGACCGCTACCGGCTGAGGTTCAAAGAGTCAGTGTGTTCTCGGCCGGCGTTGCCGCAGGTGCCAGGGATTCGGATGCGGCTCGCGCGCTTATCGGATTCCTCGCGTCGCCGGCAGCAGCCGACGCCATTACGCAAAATGGGTTGGAGCCGATGCCGTAAAAGGGGCCGGGCTCGATTAACTGAACCACGGAACCTGACTTGACCTTCAGCGATACATCCACGCGACAGCGCCTAGCGGAATTCGTCGCGCGCGCCGCCGGCGGGCACGGCGCCGTGATCATCTCCCTCGAGCGGATGAGCGGTGGCGCCGTGCAGGAAAACTGGGCGCTCGACGTCAAGCTGGACGGCGAACTCCGGCGCTGGGTGTTGCGCACGGATGCCAAGGCAACGGTGCGCGAGAGCCTGACGCGCGCGCAGGAATTCGCCGTCCTGAAGATCGCACACGCCGCGAAGGTGCTCGCCCCCGAACCGCTGTTTCTGTGCAATGACCTGGCCGTCACGGGCCGGCTGTTCTTCATCATGCAGCGGCTGCCCGGCGTCGCCGCGGGCCACAAGGTCACGCGCGATTCGAAGCTGGTGCCGGACGGTGGAAGTCTCGCGCGCGAGCTTGCCGCGAATCTCGCTCGTCTGCACCGGATTACGCCGGCGCACGCCGGGCTTGGATTCCTGCCAACCATGCTCGCCCGCGATTGCATTGCTCACTATCGCAGCTACCTCGACACGCTGTCCCATCCCTATCCGGCCCTCGAATGGGGCCTGCGCTGGTGCGAGATCAACGCCCCGCAACACGAGGACACGACGTTCATCCATCGCGACTATCGCACCGGCAACTACCTGGTCCACGACGGGCATCTCGTGGGCGTCCTCGACTGGGAATTTCCCGCGTTCGGCAACCCGCTCGAGGACATCGGCTGGCTTTGCGCCCGGTGCTGGCGTTTCGCGCGTCCGGATCTCGCGGTTGGCGGGATCGCCGGCCTCGAGGATTTCATAGCGGAATACGAGTGGGTGTCGGGCCGACAGGTAGCGCCTGGTGACCTCATCTACTGGCAGGTCATGGCGCACCTGCGCTGGGCGATAATCGCGCTGCAACAGCTCGAGCGCCACCTGTCGGGGACCGAGCGGTCGCTCGAGCTGGCCCTGACCGGCCATATCGTCGGCCAGACCGAGCTCGAGATACTCAACCTCACGGGGGCGCCATGAACGACCGGCCCGATGCGCGCGACCTGCTCGAAATCGCGCGCTATGCCTTTGTCGCCGAAGTGCTGCCTGCCGTCCCGGAGGCGCTGCGGTATACCGCATTGATGATCGCCAACGCCATCGCGATCGCGCAACGCGAGATCGCGGCGGGTGACGCGCCCCTGCGCGGCGAATACCGGCGTTTCGCCGGGCTGCTGTCCGGAAATGCCGCCGTACCGGACGGCGACGCGCTCCGCGCGGCAGTGGAGGGCTATAATCGGCGCTTGGCAAACGAGATACGCGCCGGTCGGTTTGACGGGGAGGAGCGTGCCGCGATGCTCGAACACCTGCGCCGCACGACGGAGGAAAAGCTCGCCGTATCCAACCCCAAAGCGCTGGTCGATCCGGCTGGTAAATAGCCAGAAGCAACCGCCGACAGACGCAGATAAACACAGATACGATCAACGTCCAGGAAACATCGCCTACAAAGGACATTCGGTGTCAATCTGCGTTTATCTGCGTCTCCATCCGGTTTTGTGAGGGCATTGCAAGTGAGCGTGACCGCCTCCTTCGAGCCGCTCACCCCGACGTCTTTCCTTTTGCGGTCGGGCCGGATCTACGCGGATCGCACTGCGGTTATCGACGACGCCTACCGCTGCAGCTATGGCGAGTTTCTCGACCGCTGCCTGCGGCTCTCCGGCGCGCTGCGCAATATGGGTGTTGCCGAAGGCGGGCGGGTCGCGGTGCTCGCGCCCAACACCCGCGTGCTGCTCGAGTCCCATTACGGCGTGCCGTTTGCCGGCGCCGTGCTGGTGGCGCTCAATCCGCGGCTCACGGCCGCCGAGCTCGCAACGATCGTCGCGCACAGCGGCGCGCAGGTGCTGATCTACGACTACGAGTTCGAAGCGGCTGCCCAGGATATCGCCGCGCAGGCGGGCGGCGAATTGCGGCTGGTACGGGGCGGGCGGCCCGATGACCAGTACGAGCGGCTGCTCGACAGCGCTGCTCCATGGCGCCGGCCGGTCGCCGACGAGCGCGGATTGCTCTCGATCAATTACACCAGCGGCACCACGGGCACGCCCAAGGGAGTCATGTATCACCATCGGGGAGCCTACCTGCAGGCGCTCGCGATGGCGATGGAGACGCAACTCGACTGCGACAGCACGTTCCTGTGGACGCTGCCGATGTTCCACTGCAACGGCTGGTGCTTTCCGTGGGCCGTCACCGCCGCGGGTGCGGCGCACCTTTGCCTGCGCAGGTTCGATCCGGGGCTGGTGTGGGGCCACTTGCGCGATTCCGGTGTCACTCATTTCAATGGCGCGCCCACGATACTCGTCATGCTCGCGTGGCATACGGGCGTGGCGCGGCTGCCCCGACCGGTGCGCGTCGGCACGGGCGGCGCGCCGCCGACGCCGGCAATCTTGCAGCGCATGGCTGAACTGGGCATGGACGTAACCCAGCTCTACGGGCTTACCGAGACCTTCGGGCCGGCGGTGATCTGCGAATGGCGCGGTGAATGGAGCCGGCTTGGGATGGAGGAACAGGCGAGGCTCAAGGCGCGCCAGGGCGTGGGAAACGTGGTTTCGAGCGAAGTGCGCGTCGTCGATGCGCATGGCAACGACGTGCCCGCCGACGGGGCGACATTAGGGGAAATTGCGCTGCGCGGAAACAACGTGATGCTCGGCTATTACCTGGACGAGATCGCCACCCGCAAGGCCGTGCCGGACGGCTGGTTCAGGACCGGAGATCTCGGCGTGATGCATTCCTACGGCTACGTCGAGATCAAGGACCGGTCCAAGGACATCATCGTGTCGGGCGGCGAGAACGTCGCCTCGATCGATATCGAGCGCGTCTTGTGCTCCCATCCAGCGGTGATGGAAGCCGCGGTGGTTGCCGGGCCCGATCCCAAATGGGGCGAGGTGCCGGTCGCATTCGTCACGCTCAAGACCGGTGCCGCCGCGAGCGAAGCCGATTTGGTCGCCCACGCGCGCGAGCGCATGGCGCACTTTAAGGCGCCGAAGCGGATCGTGTTCAGCGAGCTGCCGAAGAACGCGACGGGCAAGATCCAGAAGTTCGTGCTGCGCGAGCGCGTGCGGGAGCTGATGAAGGCGGAAACGCAACCGCCGACGAAGACCAGCCCAAGAATCATTTAGCCGCGGATAAACGCAGATAAACGCAGATCGAAAACAATACAGAACCGCCAAACAAGACAACAGCAATAAATGAACCGCGGAGACGCGGAGAGAAACAAACGACAATTCACGAATCACGATAGTTAGGGCCGCCGGTCACGTCAAGACATGTGTCACGACAAAGTGCAGAGCCGCATTTCTTCCCCGTTCCCGTCGGCGTTTAATTCCCCATCGACGCTTCCAATTTGCTTCTGAGACTGCTCATGGACTTTACGCTGCCCCCGCCTATCGAGGACTACCGCAAGCGCTATCGCAGTTTCGTCGCCGAGCACCTGATTCCGCTCGAGCAGGACGCGGGCGCGTACGATGACCACGAGAACATCCGCCTCGACGTGCTGGAGAAACTGCGCGCCGAGGCGAAAGCGGCAGGCTTGTGGACGCCGCAGATGCCGAAAGAGCGTGGGGGCCAGGGACTGCCGGTCGTGGGTATGGCGGCATGCTACGAGGAGATGAACTACTCGATATTCGGGCCCGCCACTTTCAACTGCGCTGCACCCGACGACGGCAACATGATCGCGCTGAACAAGATCGGGACTGAGGAGCAGAAAGCACGCTGGTTGCAGCCCATCGTGGACGGTAAGGTACGCTCCTCGATCGTGATGACCGAGCCCGCGCCCGGCGCGGGGTCCGATCCGGGCATGATGCTCACGACCGCGGAGAAGAGGGGCGACCAATGGATCGTCCGCGGCCGCAAGTGGTTCATCACCGGTGCGGGCTTCGCGCAGCATTTCATCCTGATCGCAAAGACTTCCAGCGACAAGCGCAAGGGGCTCACCGCTTTTCTGTTTGACCGCGACCAGCCGGGCTGGCGCATTGTGCGGCGCATACCTGTCATGGGGCCGGAGGAGCACGGCGGGCATTGCGAGATGGAGTTCGACGGCCTGGAGATTCCAGACGAGAACCGGCTGATGAACGTCGGCGACGGGCTGAAGGTCACGCAGATCAGGCTGGGCACCGCACGGCTCACCCATTGCATGCGCTGGCTGGGCCTCGCCCGGCGTTCAATGGACATTGCCGGGGAATACGTTTCGCAGCGTGATGCCCTGGGCAGCAAGCTCGCCGAGCGCGAGAGCGTGCAATGGCTCCTCGGCGATGCGGCGATGCAGATCGAGATCGGGCGGCTGCTGGTCATGCGCGCGGCGGCGAAGCTCGACAGAGGCGAGTTCGCTCGCAAGGAAATATCGATGGCGAAGATCGCGGTGGCCGATGTGCTGCACAAGGCCGTGGACACGGCGATCCAGTTGAACGGCGCGCGCGGCTACTCGAAGGACACGATACTCGAATGGATCTACCGTTACGCGCGGCAGGCGCGGCTCGTGGACGGTGCTTCTGAAGTGCATCGCATGGTGCTCGCGCGGTTTTACATGGAGGAGCGCAACGATTTCTGGTCCTGGAAGTGACGCCAGCCATCAACATCAATAGAGTCAGACACCATTTAACGTGACGGGTGACAGGTGATGGGCTTTAACTTCATGACTCGTCACTCGTCACTCGTCACTCGTCACTCGTCACTCGTCAGTCGTCACTCATTACTTGTCACGCCCTATGAAGCCGCCGTTAGTCGACACTTCTTCAGCACTAGCCACCAGTCACGCTTTAACAGATTTGGAGGGGTAACCATGACGAAGCGAGGCCGAACCAGAGCGAAGGATCCCGCGCGGCCGATCAGGACGAAGCGCGACCACGAAGGTGCCGCAGCCGTGGCCAAGACAATGTCCGGTCAGGCCGACCGGGATTCCGCCGCAGAACTGCGTCTGCAATCGCTACTCCGGAAACTGGACGAGTTCGACGAGTCGGAAGACCACGCACGCGCCGACTTCCCAGAGGACCAGGAATACTTAGGACCCCGCCGGCGCTGGTCGGACGACTGAGTTACTGAAGGCGGAAGGCCGTGCACCAGAACTGGTGATAGGAACTGGTGGTGGAGATCCTGGTGATGTGTACTCGTGATGAGGCGGGCAACGCACTTTTCCATCACCATTATTCGTCGCTCCTTGGCAGGAAATCTGGTGGCTAGTGCACGCGAGCCTGCCGCTCACGCAACGCTACGCACCCGACATCGCCCGCAACTATCAGATCGCACCCCCAGTCCGGCTCGCCCGCACTCAACGCCACTTGCGGACAGCGGCCGTCAGAAATCCGGCGAGCCCGTCATTTGCAACCGGTGACCGATCGCGTCTTCCCGCCGCGTGATCGAGCACCTGTTGAACGTGGACGTCCACCTGTCGCAGAACCGAAGGCGACACCGCATAGCCGTCGCTCTCATAGGTCAGGATCGGCATTCCACGCTGAAGGCTGACCGGCCTGAGGATGGCCTCGGAAATCCGATACGGGAGGCAGTTGAACGGTCCGATGACGATGATGCCATCGTAGCCGTCCCTGTTGGCATCGAGACCCTTGCCCACGGTCGGGGTGATTTCTCCGTAGATAGCATGGGAAACGTGCTCGGAGGCCCCCTCGAACAAGGACGAAACGTCGTTGGGGCCAGCGACCAGCAGCCCCGTCTTGCGAAACAGCCTGCGGTAGTAGTCCTCGACCAGTCGTCCCGTCTGATAGGTGAGCCACTTCTGCAAATAGTGCTTGCCATCCCGTTGCAGGACCCTGGTGCAGGCCTTGCCGAGTGCCAACCCGCCCGGCTTCATCCCCCAGCCGTTGGCAGTTTCTGCCACACGGTAATAGTCGAGATAGAGCAGAAGCTCACTCAAATCGACCGGCTTGAGAATGATGCCCCGTTCGGCATAAAGGTCGGTGACGCCTTCCATGAAAAACGGACTGAATCGGGTGAAAAAGTCGCCGGTGACCACGACCCGTGGACAAGTCAAAGGGTCTCGAGTGCGCGGCAATGCCGCCAGCCGATCGATGAATCCGGGCAGTTCGGCGTGGAACTCGTCAAGTGATCGCGTCGCAACGGCGAAGCGCCGCCATTCCTCTCGAAGCCGATCCACGCTGCCGCGGACGCCCACGACCTGAAGCACATGATCGATCTCCACGAGAATGTCCGCCGCGAGGATCGCTGATGCCAGACACCGCGCGAACGTCGTCTTATCGGATCCGACGCTGCCTTCTTCGGCCTGAAGACTCAGCAGGAATAGATCGGGCAGCTGCTGATCGGTGATGAACTGCTCGATGTAGCCCTTGTAGGATTCACTGACGCAAGGTGCTCCGCCGGGAATCATGTAGAAGCCCGCGATCTCGCCGGGCCCGCGGTTCTCGTGGATTTGCAGCAACTGCCCGACGCAGATCGGTAGCGGGAGGCACTCGCGGCCCGAGGTGTAGTGAAGGCCCCGGTCGAGCTGACTCCGCCCGAGCGTGATCACCTCGCCGGCGTGCAGGCCCAACCAGCTGGTGGCCATGGCCAGGGCTTGGGCGTGGTATTGGGAGAAGTTGGGAAAATACAGCCTCACCCGGGGGTCGGTAATCGGCACCTGCTCGCCATTCGATCGGATGACCTGGCCGCCCGCTGTGAGCCGGCAAGGTGTGAACGACTGGGCGCGGCCCGCTTGCGCTTCCCGGTAGTTGTTGGCGATGTCGAGAAATGCCTCCAGCCTCGTTTGCACTCCGGCGTCGGCGGTATGGGCGTCGATCTCGAGGATGAGGTACGGTTTTGCGCCCATTTCGGAGGCGACCATTGCGTGGGTGAATGCGTCGATGGTGCAGCTGAAATTGCTCACGCAAAGAATAAACAGGTTGGGATGTTGCTTGGCCAACGCCACGGCATTCAGGATCTGGTTAGCAAAGTGCCACGCGGTGGGTCCTTCTCCGACGGGCGGGAGGCAGTCGGCGGGAATCACGGGCACGCCCATGCTGGAGAGTTTCTTGCCGACCGATTGGGAAGCATCCGGTGTGAAGGCGTTGTAGCTGTGCCCGGCAAGCAGGATCGCCGGTTTTCCCGCCGCCACGGCTTGATCGAGAGCCCGTTGCCCAAGATTGGCCAGGGCGCGCTCTGCTTCCCTCTGGGCATGTACTGCCGCCGCCCAAGCCTGGTCGACCGATTCGCGCCGGATTCCGAACTCGCGCACGATCAATTCTGCCAGCGGCGCACTGGCTTCGTAGCCGTCGGTGAAATCCAGTACGGGAGAGAGCAGGCGCACGGCGGGAAACGCCTTGGCCAGAAAATAAGGCCCGGCCTGGGTGATCGGACACAGGTAGGAATCTCGGCAAGTGTCGGGCTGGCGGGGCATGCGCACCACGTGCGGGAGGAAGACCCAGTCCACGCCGCGCCGCGAGAGGTCTAGCACCGCGCCGTGCGCGATCTGCGCAGGGAAGCAGAAGCCGGAATTCGATTTCAGATCGCCGCTCGGGTCAACGTCGGACAGCACCACCTCCATCCCCAGGCTGGAAAAGAACACCGAGTAGAGCGGGAACAGCGAATGCGTCGTCAGCGCCCGCGGAATGCCGATGCGTGTCCCACTGGACACCGGTTCGGCGCTGGAGCAGCCGAAGAGTATCTCGGCCCTCTGCTGCACCAGATCGGGGGTCGCGACGCTACTGGATTTTCTCTTCCATACGTTCTCGAACAGGCTGCAGCGACCACCGAACGGGAAGCGCCGCCCGGCCACCTCGAACCGGTCGATGCTGCAGTTGAGCGTGCAGGCCCGACACGTGACGCGACCGACGAGCTTCATCTCCGGCGCCGCCAGAGTGAGCAGGTCAGCTCCGCTGTCCGGCGCCCGTTCTGGTTGCGGACTTTCCTCTGTAGAGGAGTGCTCGCACTCCGGAAGTGGCTTGAGTGCGCCGCCGCGGCGCGCAAGCGCCAGCAGTGCGACACCCAGTGCTCCGAGCAATTCCGGATTGGGCGGGATCAATACCTGGTGGCTCACACTATGGGCGAAGGCATACCCGAGCGCGCGGTTCAGAGCGACCCCGCCCTGCAGGAACACCTTCTTGCCGACGCTGCGCGGCCCCTTGACCCGGTTGAGGTAGTTGCCGGCGATGGCGTAGACCAGCCCGCTGACGATGTTGTCGCGCGATTGGCCCTGCTGTTGGGCGACGCGTATATCGGAGTTGATGAATGCCGCGCAGGTTGCCTTGAAGTGTACCGGGGAAGGAGCCGCTAAAGCGATGTCAGCGATGTCAGACACGGTGATGCCGAGATCGCTCTGGGCGCACTCCTCAAGGAACGAGCCGGTGCCGGCGGAGCAGGCGTTGTTCATCGCGTAGTCGATGGGGACGCCGTTCCGCAGGTAGATGTACTTGGCATCCTGTCCGCCGATCTCGAAAATCGTGTCCACATCGGCGTCGAAGTGCGTCGCCCCCGCGGCATGGGCCGAAATCTCGTTGTAAACATACTCGGTGCCCAAATAGGCTCCCGCGAGCTCCCGCGCCGAGCCGGTAGTGCCCTCGAGGCCGACGTGGCGGTTGCCGACCTGAGCAACGAGCGCCCGCAGGCATTCGCGCACGGCTGCTATGGGATCACCCCGTGTTCTCGTGTAATGCGAGGCCACCACGTTGCGCGTCGTGGGATCGAGAAGGATCGCCTTGGTTGTGGTCGATCCGGCGTCCACTCCCAAGACGAGCGGACCGGCGGGAGGAGGCTGCCGGGCTGGCGCGGCGATGACCTGCACGCGCTCGGCATACTGATTGAGCGGCGGGAGACTGCCAAGCGGCGACTGGCGCAGAATCCTCGGAGACCGGTAGAGTGGATTGTCCCGCGCGAGCAGGGCGCTGCCCCAAGCCTCGAACCAGGCACTCTCCGGCAGCACGACAAACTGCGTCGCGGATACCTTCTCTCGCAGCGCCGCCAGCATCGCCGTGTTGCGTGTCATGCCACCGATCACAAGCACCCGCCGCAGTTCACGCTGAACTTTTTCCAGGAGCGCAACCACCTTGTTGGCCATGCTGTCGTGCAGTGTCCGCAGGATGTCCTCGGCGCTAGCCTCCTTCCGGTTGAGCTTGTGCGTGATATCCGATTTGCAGTGAACCGAGCAGCGTGAAGCGAGCGGCACGACGTTGCCGCCGACTGAGCGCGCGATCGCTTCGTCTATTCCGAGCCCCATCCGGCCGATCTGCTGCACGAAGAACTCCCCGCTTCCCGCAGCACACTTGTTATGCGACAGGACATTGGAAATCCGGCCGTGCTCGAGGATGTAGACGAGAAAGGACTCTCCACCCAGGGAAACCACCGCGTCAAACTCGCCCGCCACCTCACGTAACGCCCGCTGGATTGCGGCGACTTCGGCAATATGCCCCAGATGACCGGACACGCCAAAATACGCTGCCGGGGAAAACTCCGTGCTGGCAAGCAACTCGTCAAGAACTTTCAGCGGACGGCCCTGGTGGGCAAGTACTCGGGCGCTCCGGGTGTCGCCTCGTATGGCTGCAACCTTCACCGTTAGGGCGCCGACGTTCACGCCGACGTAAGACGTCGCGGGGTTGGCCGTGCCGATATCGATACCGGTGATCATCATGTCGGTGAGCCTCTTTGGAACGTGCCCACAGCCAGCCCATACCGCACCGGCGGGAAATCATTCTGTAACTTGAAAAAACGTTAGCGCGGAACCGCCGCAGATCGTTTGATATAGCTCAATCTTCAACGATTTTAATCAAAGAATTAAAGGGGCCAGGCTCGAATTTTCCTGGAGTTCTGTCTACCGTAGGTGGGAGTAGGGCGTTTAAGGAGCAAACGACCGTGCCTCCGTGCGCGCTATCCCCTGTCGCTCCGGCATACACCTTGATGGGGTTTCGCTGCACATTGTGCAGCGCGGTACAATCGTCAACCATGCTTCTTTTCGGAGGACGATTACAGCAGCTACCTGCACGGGTTGGCTGAGGCACTCCTGGAATTCGCGCGCGCCTTCACCGCCATCTCGAGTTGCTTGATCTGCTCATTGAATGTCCCGATCACCGCCAGGTTGGCTGCGATCGCCAGCCGGCGCTCGGCCTCAGGGTCGATGGCCGGCAGATCCGCGGGGCTGAGACGCTTGACCTGGTTGGCGTTGATCAGCCGAGCGCTGTTGCGCTTGCGATAGACCACCTGGTCCGCTTCATCAATCACCGCCACCACGCAATTGTTCGAGTGCAGATCAATCCCGCTATACTTCTTCATTGAAGGCCTCCTTACGTTAAGGTTTGACTTCGGACCTCAACTTTAACCCCGCCGCACGCGGCGGCGAGGAGGCCTTCTAGAACATGTTAATCAAAGTTGCCGCCAAGGACATCAGGATAGGCATGTTCGTTGCCGAACTCGATCGGCCGTGGACGGATACACCGTTCCTGCTTCAGGGTTTCCTGGTCGAGGATCAACACCAAGTAGCGCAGCTGCAAAGCTACTGCAAAGTCGTCTATGTTGATCGAACGAGGTCCGCCGACGGGGTTTTCCCTGAAACCCGGGACCTCACTCCGCGACCGCGTCCCACCATACCGCCCGGGTCAAAGAAAAGCATCCCCTCCGCCGATGCCGACCTCGGATCCGGCAAGGCCAGGAAATTGTCGGACGCGGAATCACTCATTCTGGACGTGATCGAGGAACTCGGCCCGCACGACAGAACGGCTTTTGGATCGAGCGTTGCCTCGGGCGAGATTACACATTCGAGCCTGTTCGGGTCTCTCAGGGAAGGAATTGCCAATCTGTTCCGCAGGCGGGAAGACGCCCGCGTGTCCGAACGTGGTATCGCGACGACCGGGGACCGTCTCAAAGCTGCCGATAACGCAGCGCGGACACCCGTACATCATGATTTCATTCCGTCGTCGATTCACGTCACGGTCCACCCTGAAACCAACACCATCGAGGAGGAAATGCCGCAGGCCAGACAGGCCTTTGCCCAAGTCGAGGAGCTTTCGCATCAGCTGGTCGACGACATACGCGCCGGCCGACTCTTTTCCGTCGATCAGTTGGAAGAAGTCATCGATGACGTGGTGGGCAGCGCATTACGCAGTCCCGATGCGCTGATGTTGGTCACCCGTTTGAAACAGCAGGACATGGCAATTTACGGACACAGCCTTCAAGTTGCCGTTTATCTGGTGGCGCTTGGCCGGCATCTTGGTCTGCCGAGCGAAGAGCTTGCACGTCTGGCAACGCTCGGCCTGTTTCTCGATCTAGGCAAAACAAAGGTGCCGGCCACGCTACTCTACAAGCCGGGACCGTTGACACCGGACGAGTTCGACCTGGTCAAGCAGCATGTGTCCCTGGGAATGGAATTGATCCACCAGATTCCCGCCCTGCATCCCATGATTTTCGAGGGAGTTGCCCAGCACCACGAGCGCGAAGACGGCAGCGGCTACCCGGCAGGTTTCCGCGCGGAAGGCATTAGTTTGCACGGACGCATGGCTGCGATTGTCGACACCTTCGTCGCGCTGACCAACCCTCGTCCGTACGCAGCCGCCATCTCCGCGTACGAGGCATTGCGCAAGCTCTCCGAGCTGGGCGGCCGCCTGTTCCACGCCCCCCTGGTCGAGCAATTCACGCAGACGATCGGCGTGTATCCCGTCGGCTCCCGGGTCGAGTTGTCATCGGGTGAAGTCGCGGTTGTCCTCCGCCAAAGCACCGTGCGCCGGCTCAAGCCGAAGGTCCTGGTGGTCACCGGGCCGGACAAGGTTCCGGTACCGTCCCCGACAATGCTCGACTTGCTCTATCAGCCTGTCGGCAATGAAGCGGTGCATATCGTGCGCGGATTGCCGGGCGGATCCCCTGGACGCGATTAGACGAAGAAAACAAATGGGGTCACCCATTACCCGAGCCCTGTCCGTCGATCCTGGCGCGTCTAATGAGCTCGACAATTTTCTTGGGCCTTCAATTTTCGAGTTGTCACACAGCCTCGGCCATTGGCGGACGTTTATCGAACCTTGTAATCCGTTGAGCACGCGTTGTTTCTAACGTTAAATGGGATCAGTGTAGGCTTTGTCTTAATTGGAGGCTTGGGCTTAGGGAAAAGTTACGCTCACCCCATTTACCTGGTGTGATCGGACCCGAACGAATAAGGCCGGCGGAAATTGCGGGTATACCCCCTCGTCGGCATAATTAGCCTTCAATGAAATAAATAAGTTCCGGCTCATCGCACGCTTTTGGATAATCGCGCAAACAATGCATCGGGCAGCAGCGGAATCGTGACGTCCGCGTCGGCTTCAGCCTGGCGGCCTCAAACGGAAGTCGAGGTCATCGTCGGCACGCCGCCCGGCGGCGGCCAGGACCGCCCGGCGCGCGCACTGATGCGCGTGCTTCAGGCCGGCGGGCTCATCGACGTTCCCATGCGGCTCACCAACACGCCGGGCAAGGGCGGCGGCAACGCATGGGATTCCCTGCGCCGGCGCCCGTGCGACCCGCACACGCTGTCGATCAGCTCGGCGCCGCTCATCACCAACAAGATCCTGGGGGTGAGCAATTTCGACTACGTCGAGCTTACTCCGATCGCGACGCTCTATACGGAATACCTCGGCTTCGTCGTGCGGGCGGACTCGCCTCTGCACAGCGCCGGCGACGTGCTCGATCGGCTGCACGCGAATGCGGGCGGCCTGACAATCGCGCTCGCCACCGCCGTCGGCACCACTAACCACATCGCAATGGGACAGATAACGCAGCACGTAGGTGGTGATCCGAAAGCGCTGAAGCTGCGCGTATTCGAGTCAGCGCTCTACGCGGCCGCTGACGTGCTCGAAGGACAGGCGGAGCTCGGGGCCATCTCGGCCGTCAGCGCGGCAAAGGCGCTTAAAACGGGCGAGCTGCGCGCCCTCGCAGTATCTGCGCCCAGCCGGCTGGGCGGCGTGTATGCAGACGCGCCGACCTGGGTCGAGCAATCGGTTCCCTGCGTCATCGGGCAATGGCGCGGCATCATAGGCGCTCAGGGGATTATTCGCGAACAGATCGCGTACTGGGAACAGGCGCTTGCCGCCGCTACGGCGAGCTCCGCGTGGGCCGCAGAGCTCGAGCAGAACTACTGGACCGGCACCTACAAGGCGAGCGAAGACACGTGTGCGTTTCTCGATTCCGAGCGCGCCTTCCTAAGCGGCATGCTGCACGAGCTTGGACTGACCAACTAAGCGAGTATGTCCGCCGTAATGTATCAACGCGGCGGAGCGGGTACCTGCGGCAAGTCGGGCGTGACATCCTGTTGCCCGCGCGTTACGCTCGGTCTTCATCCACGGAGGCCGATAACATGACCACCGCCCTCAAGGTTGGCCTGATGGTTCCCATGAACAATACGACCATGGAACCCGAGATGCTGGCGTGGCTTCCCGCGGGATCGACCTGCACCACGCTGCGCATCCCCCGCGGCAAGGGCCTGCTCACCGCGGAATCGATCCCCGAATATAAGGCGCAGGCGCTATTCCTCGCTCGCCAGTTTGCCGCGATGGACCTCGATGTCGTGGCGTACGGGTGCACCGCCGCGAGCTTCATATCCGGCCCGGAGGGAGACGCGCAGCTCGCGCGCGAACTCGCCGAGATCACCGGCAAGCCGGTGGTCACGACGGCGCAGTCGATGGTGATCGCGCTGCGGGAGGATAACGCCAAGGACATCGCGCTCGTTACACCGTACACGGACCTGGTCAACAGGCAGCTGAAGGCCTACCTCGCAAACAGCGGCATCCGTGTGCAGCGCTTCAACAGCTTTTATGCCGCGGACGTCGAGGAGCTGGGCCGCATCCAGGCCGACGCGGTGGCGCGCCTCGCCGGGGAAACGATGGACGATGAGTGCGAGGCGATGTTCATCGCCTGCTCGCAGCTTCCGACCTACGAAATCCTCGACGGATTGCGGAACCGGTTCGGACGTCCGGTGTGGTCGTCCGTGCAGGCGACTGCGCGGCAGGCGACGCGCGCGGGCAGGCTCCAGACCGCCTGATACCCGGCCTTCCGCGACCGGAAACGCTTTACCGCAAGGCCGGGTGACCAGCCCGGCGATCGCCGCCGGGCTGGATCCGATCAGTTGGTCTTGATCTTGCGCTCCTTGACGATCTGCCGCCACTTGGCGATCTGGACCTTCAGAAGCTGGCTGAATTCTTCCGCCGACATGTCCAGAACCGGCTTGGCACCATTAAATTCGATGATGGACTTCACTTCGTCGATGGCGAGTATCTGCCGTATCTCGTCGTTGAGCTTCTTGACGATGGCGTCGGGCGTCTTGCTCGGCGCCAATATGCCCCACCACGTCGCCACGTCGTAACCGGGAACGCCTGCTTCGGCTATCGTGGGCAACTCGGGCATGAATGGCGAGCGCTTGGCGGTGGTCACGGCGAGGGCACGCAGGCGCCCCGCCTTGATCATCGGAGTCGAGGAAGGCGCGCTTGCGATCAGCATGGGTACTTCACCGGCAACCGTCGCGATGACCGCCGGCGCAATGCCCTTGTAGGGCACGTGGACGATATCGATATTGGCGCCTTGTGCAAACAGCTCGGTCGCGAGATGCGGAATGGTGCCGGCGCCGGCGGAACCGTAATTCAACTGCCCCGGCTTGCCCTTCGCGAGCGCGATCAGTTGCCTCACCGACTTCACCGGAAGCGAGGGATGCACTGAGAGCACCAACGGCCCCTCGCCCACCATGGCAACGCCCCTGAGGTCGGTCAGCGGATCGAATTGCATCCTGGTGTAGATTGCCGCACTCGTGGTGTACGTGACCGTAACGATCACTAGCGTGTGGCCGTCGGGAGCCGATTTGGCAACGTAGCCGGAGCCGATCGTTTGACCGGCGCCCGAACGGTTCTCGGTGATCACGATCTGCCCCAGCCGCTTGTGCAGGTGGTCCGCAAGCAGCCGGCCCAGAAAGTCCGCTGACCCCCCCGGCCCGGCCGGCACGATTATACGCATCTGCTTGGTTGGAAACTCCTGGGCGAACGAAACAGAACTCAGCCCGGCAATCAAGGCCAAGCCACAGACAATCGCTGGAATATGCATGCTCTTCTCCTCCATCGTGCTAAACAATTTTTGAAGCGATCGCGCTGCAGCGCGTCGGCGTGGATGCTCTCGCACGTGTTTTCTTTTGCGTTGTATAACACAAAGTCGGCGGTTGTCGCGAGCGTGACAACGTTGGAGCGACGCGCAGGCAGCATCACATTATGGGCGTACTGGCTCGAGAAATACAGGCCGGACCTCGAAAAGTTGGTCGTGTAGTTCCTTTCGGATTAAAAAGCTTCACGGCTAAGGCCGCGGCGGCTTCCTGTTGAGCAACGGGTGCGCATAACGAACCGCCCCTCGTTTCTTGCCCGGCCCGCTCATTGGCGCGGCATTCGCGCGGGCGCCGCGCTGATCGCGGCGCCGGAAGCCCAAACGCGCCGGTTATGTATGGGAATACATCTGCAGGCCGGCCACCGGCATTTGCGCCGTCAGGATTTTTCCATGGCCGTCGAGGATGAACATGGTTTTGTTCTCCGGGCCGCCGTACGCCACGTTGGTGAGCTTGTCGCTGGTGCAGGTCTCGATCCGGTAAATCGGCAGGCCGATCTTGTTGAAGACCCATATGACGCCCATGTTCGTCTGAACGCAGACCACGTTTCCGTCCACGTCGATCGCCATGCCGTCGGGCGTTCCGAAACCCGGCATGATCGCGAAGGTCCCCGTCCTGAACGGCGGGTGCGTATCCCGGAGCGGCTGCCACCAGATCGCGTTGTTGCGCGAGCCTACATAGAGCGTTTTCTCATCGGGGCTGAGCACCAAGCCATTCGGCCCCGGCAATGTCTCAACCAGTAATTCGAGCCTGCCGCCGGCCGAAAAACGGTACACCCGACCGGTCGCATCGTGCAGCCCGGTCTGCCCCTGGTCGGTGAAGTACAGATCGCCATTGCGCCCAAAAACGAGATCGTTGAGCCCTTTGAAGCTCTCGAAGGGTTTGAAGTCCAGAAAGGGCGTCACTTTCGCGGTCTTCGGTTCGAGGACCATGACGCCATGGTGATAATCGGCGATGAATATATGTGCCCGTCTTTGTGGATTTTCATGCCGTTCGGTTCGCCGTCGTACTCGGCAAAAAGATCGATATCCCCGTTGGGCGACATGCGGTAAACACGGCCGTGAGGCGTGTCCGAAAAAAAGAGATAGCCGGTCCTGTCGAAGCACGGCCCCTCCAGATAGAAATCGACACCCATCGCGAATCGCGCGTAATACTGAGTAACCTTTCCGGCTTGAGAACCCGACTTCGCGTATTTCCCGGGCATGGTGGCGAAGAGCGTCGTTCTTATGACTTGCGGTGGATCGTAAGGGCCCATTCATTCCTCTCCGTTTACTGAGTGTTTACGCACCGGTCAGGTAATCGTAGAGATTGGAAACGTTGCGCTTCATGACGCCCGGCGCCATGCCGTCCTGCCCCACGTCCATCGGATAACGGTCGGTCATGGCGGTGAGCCGTTCGATGGCCTCGTCCTTCGTCATGCCGCGGTCGATGGCGTCCTTGACGTAGGCTTTCCACTCCCGGATGAACTCGGCCTGCTCGGGGAGGTAGTCCTTGCCGCAGACCGCGCCATGCCCCGGCACGAAGACTTCTTCGGAGAGCTTGCGCAAGGATTCGAGTGCGATCAGCCACAGGTCGGGGTTCGCTTCCTGCAGCCACGTCTGCACCTTGTGGAAGATGTTGTCGCTGGTGAACACGACGCCTTCTTCCTTGATGCAAATCGCCGCCTGGAAGGCGGTATGGCCGGGCATGTGGATCATCTGGAAGGTGTGATTGCCCACGTGCAGCGTCATGCCGTTCCTGAAGGTGATGATCGGTGCATTGGGACGATAGCCTTCGAGGAGCTTCGGCTCCTCAGGCCCGAAGGTGGCCACGCGGGCGACGTGCTCCTCCATATTCGTTTCGAGGATGCGCCTGCGCACGCCCTCGTGCGCGATCACGGGGGCGTCGAAGAACGCGTTTCCAGTCCAGTGGTCGCCGTGCGGCTCGGTGTTGATGATGTAGCGCAGCGGCCCGTGTTTCGCGATGTCGGCCTTGAGCTTGAGCGCGTCGCTCGGCTTGTGCGGACTGTCGATCATGACCACGCCGTCCGACGTGGTCACGAACCCGTGGTTGCAGCCGCGGATCTGCGTTTCGACAAACACGTTGCGGGTCAATTGCTGCATATGGCAAGACTCCTGTCAGCGAACGTTGCGGCAATCAGGGGACTGTTCAAGGCGTGGGGTCAGCTCGCCCCCATGAAGCCCAGAATCGGTGGCCGCATGATTCCTCCCTCACTTCTTAAACTTTACCCTGCGCCACTCCCACGGGGGTATAGGGGCATCATCTACCCATAGTCCCCACTTCCGCAATCGCGCTTTCTGTTCCGCAGACTCGTAGTGCCCCCGATATTCCTCCGGCATGGACATTTACATCGTAGATTACAGAACGCATCTTAAAGGCATTACAGGAGTGCGCCTTGAGGCTCTTGAGCACCCGAGCCTTCCCGCCAATGACGGTCCCGGATTCTGGCAGAACGAGAACTTCGTTCTAACTGAGCTGCAAATGTACGCTGTCTCGCGCAAGCGGCCATCGGTAGGCACGCCATGGCAGCCCGCGGCTTCACCTTTCCCATTCAATGTGACGCCCTGAGCTTCGTGGCGCGGCGGAGGAGAAACGCCATTTAATCAAAGCCTCAATCAGCCGTAACTACACACCCTGCTGCGGCGGGGTTTTTGTTTGTGGGGACGCGTCCAGGCACGGTAGGCTGCGAGGGCAAGCAGGGTGGCGAGGATGCCGGTCGTCGGGATATGCCGCCAAGAAAAGGGGATTTCTTCTACCTGGGATGGGAGAAATTGATCCTTCCGGGGGGCGATGAACGAGCATAGACTTTGAGCATTGCGTTGATGCGTTCAGGGGGGTGATGATGAATTGTCTATTCACGCATAAGTGGGTTTTGGGGAAGGCAATTAACGTCACGTCTCATGTTAGGGCTACTCTTCGGTACAGAATATGTAAACGGTGCGGAACGATGCAGCGTGGTTTGGATACTTTTGAAGGAGACATTTCTTGGGAGACCATGAGAGAGCGCAGCTACCATAGGGCGCAGCAAATCCAGATCGTTCGGCAACCCTCGTCTCCGCTCGACCAATGGACCCATACAATAGGACTGCGTCGAACGAGGATGAGCGATAAGCGGGATCAAGAAACCACTCCGCGCCGATCCAATGTTAGCCGGCTTGAATCTGACCGCGAACAACACACCCCGTTTCGGCGAACTTGGGCTGGGGCAAACTTAACGGATCAGCTTGAAGGGCCGAAAGTGACAGGAAGACTAGCAGAAAGAAGACGAAACAAGCGGATCGATGTCGCGCTGCCGGTGATCCTAGAAAACGCCACTGGCGTCACGCGTGACGTGAGCGCCTCGGGGGTGTTCTTTTGGAAGAGCGGCACGTTTATATACGGGGAGTCGATCAGCTTTTCGATGAAACGAAAAACCGAATCGGGCAAGTTCATGCTGAAATGCCGTGGAGTTGTCGCCCGCACGGAGCCGCGTGGTAACGACGTTGGTGTGGCGGTGAGAATCACCAAAACAGCGATGGAGCCTATAAATGACGTTATGGCATACGCAGAAGAGGTATCGGATATTCGTCCTGGAGGAGGTGCTGCATAACACGTCTCAGCATTGACACGCGTTGAGGCGATCCCAAGAGACACGCCGCACTTTCGCGCGGGACATTGATTCCTCTGATCGAACGACACTCCCGTACGCGCAATGCTACGAGTGGCGTCCGTGCTAACATGCCACGTAGACCGCTAACCAAAAGGGGAATCGTGTTCGATATCCGTTTGTCGCAGGAGCAACGCGAGTTTCGGGAGCTCGCCCGCAAGTTCGCGCAGGAGGAGATCAAGCCCAAGGCGATGGCGCTCGATCGCGAGCCCGAGTGGGAAAAGCGCGTTCCATGGAATCTCCTGAAGCAAGGCTCGCAGCTCGGTTTCCGCACGTTCGTCCTCCAGGAAGAGAACGGCGGCTCCGGCATGTCGGATCACCTTACGTCGTGCCTCGTGGCCGAGGAACTTGCCGCAGGCGAGCTCGGCACCGCCTATTACTTCATGCTGACGGCTCGCCGTGCGCGCGACTGGTTCGAGCTGCGCATGACGCCAGAGCAGAAGGCTTACTTCATTCCGAAGTTCGTCGGTGACGACTTGTATTTCACGACGGTGGCTATACACGAGCTCGAGACGGACTTCGGCTTCGACTACTTCACCGAAACACCGGACAATGTGCGCCTGAAGACGCGCGCAGTCGAGCAACCGGACGGCTCATGGATCATCAACGGAGCGAAGGCGTACCAGACGGTCGGATACCTCGCGAAGCTGATCGTCGTGAGGGCACAGACGCCGGATGGCGTACAGTCCTTTCTCGTCGAGGGCGATTCGCCGGGACTCGTGCGGCGTCCGTTATCGAAGCTCGGACGACGCGTCGGCGACAATGCAGCAGAGATGTTTTTTGACAATGTGCGCGTTCCAAACGGACGGATACTGCCCCCAGCGCCGAAGGGCCGCACCGATACGGGCACGCATCCGACGATCGCTGCGCTCACGCTTGGGTTAGGCCGCGCAGCGTTTGAGGAAACACTGAAGTACACGCAGGAGCGCGTGTCCGGCGGCAAGCCCATCATCAAACATCAGGCGGTGGGCCTCACGATCGCTGAGATGGCGATGAATCTGGAAGCGGCGCGGCGTCTCATCTGGACGGCAGCGTGGGTGAAAGATCATCCGGAAGCGATTGAGGATGGCAGCGTAGAGAACCTGCCATACGAGCATATGGCAACGGCATTCACGGGAACCGCCGTTCAGCGGCTCACCGAGCAGGCACTAGAGTTGTTCGGCGGCGCGGGCGTGATCCAGGGTATGCCGATCGAGAAATACGTTCGCGACGCGCACGTGCAGAAACACGTTTCGTTTCCGTACCCATCGCGATTCAAAATCACCGAGGCACTGGTGGGCTTCAAGAGGAAGGTGCCCCCGTTTCATGGCGGTGACTAGTGGAGTGCAATGTCAGTAACCATGGTGACTTCTCCGGTGAGCGCCCTGTTCGAAAACCTGGAAGGCGGTGCCACGGTGGACCAGTTCCTGCAATGGTTTCCCGGCGTCGCCCGTCAGCAAACCGACGCCGTCCTCGAGCACGCGGCGCGCAGCGTTCAAACTACCTGATTTCGTGCCGGCATGCGGATCCTGTTCGATCAGGGCACGCCCAATCCTTTGAAATCGCCGTTCAGAACCACCCGCATGGCAAGACGGTTTATTTCAAAGAGATCTCGATCCGGTCCATAGAGAACTAGTTGTCTGGCTAACAACGGCATCGAGCAGACGCGGTTCGACGCGAGCTGCCTTCCCTGGCACCCCGTCCGCTACGATCATGGCGAGCGTCAGCTGTCTGCCTTGGGTCGAGGCTGTTTGGAAAACCGAAAATTGAAGGCCCAAGAAACGGCCTCTTGGCGGAGCGTTATCGCGCGATCGTCAGGCAGATCGTCGAAGCCGGGCACCAGGTCGCTGCGCATTCGAGCGCGTGATGAAGATTGCGAGGAGTCAAAGGGCGTCTGGATCGGCACGCGCGCGCAACCCGCGGCTGCAGGTCCGCACGCATCAATGAGTTGGAACCTGTCTCAAGAACCACTACAGCCACTGAACCACACGGAAGGGCATAGCCAGGAACCCCGCTCTCGTTTACTCTTGACGTTCGCCTGAGTGTTTCCGTGTGGTTCCGTGGCTGTTGGTTTTCTGCTTTGAGCGACGCTTTCTGACCGTTTCTAACGGAAACAACGACGAGGAGGACTGAACCATGCGACGAATCCTGCTGTCTGTGTTGGTGCTTCTTTTCACGGCCGCGGCCGGCGCGTGGGCCCAGTCATATCCTAACCGGCCGATCCGGTTGATCGTCGCGTTTCCGGCGGGCGGCACGGTGGACGCGCTGGCGCGGTCGGTCTCGACTCAGCTCGAAAGCCAGATCGGCACTACGATCGTCGTGGACAATCGCGGCGGGGCCAACGGCGCGATTGCAGCGGACCTCCTGAAGAACGCGTCGGCGAACGGCTACACCATGCTCTTTAGCTCGCCGTCGATCCTCATCAACGAGATCGTCAAGCCCAGGACGACCCCGTACCGGGTGCTCCGCGATTTTGTGCCGGTCACCAACATCTGCATGGGCGAGGGCTATTTTCTCGTGGTGAATGCTTCCGTTTCGGCGCGCTCGGTGAAGGAGCTGATCGCGCTGTCGAAGCAGAAGGCCGGCCAGGTCACGTACGGCACGCCCGGCGTCGGCAACACCCTACAGCTCGCCACCGAGGTGTTCAACCAACGCACGGGCGCAAAGCTCATGCATGTTCCGTACAGGGGGCTGGCGCCTGCGGTGACGGCCATCCTGGGCGGAGAGATCAACGTGCTCTTCGCGCCGCCCACGGTGGTGGTTCCGCACATCCAGTCCGGCAAGCTGCGGGCGCTGGGGTTCACGGGTCCCAAGCGCTGGTCGTACTTGCCGCAGGTGCCGACGATCGCCGAGCAAGGTTTCCCCGGTTACGACGTGCGGCTCGGCTGGCAAGGGTGGTATGTGCCGACCGGAACGCCCGCCGCGATCGTGAGCCGGGTCAACGCGGAAATCCGCAATGCGCTCGCGGTGCCCAAGGTTCGGGACTTCATCCGGCTCGGCGGCTATGAGCCCGTGGGCGATACGCCAGCGGCCTTCCGCGAGTTTATCCGCGAAGAGATCAAGCGCTACGCGGCGATCGTGAAGCAGGCTGGGATCAAGGTGCAGTAACGGCGCCAGTTCGTCAGCGGCCGGAGAGCTCTCGCAGGGGTACCCGCATGGATCTGGGCATCAGGGATGGCCAGGGACGGGACATATCCGTGGCTATGCCACGCAGAGGCCGGGTCGGCCAGTTGGCCACCATTCGATTTGGGTTCTCTTACACTACTCGGAAATGGTGGTCCGTCCATTTTTTGTCACAGGGCCGTGAATCGTGAATCGTGAAACGTGAATCGGACCCCGTTTAGAACCCAGAGTTAGCCGCAGATAAACGCACCCATCACCAGGGTTAGGCCCCGTCACCCATCACGGGGTTTGAGAAGCGCATCACCCATCCTGACCGTCGAAGGGTCAGGTCACGACGGCGAGTTCGTCGTCTTCCAACAGATTCGCGTACAGCGGAACGGCGCCAGAATTCCCGATGACATAGGTATCCGCAATGCATGCCGAAGCGTGTTTTGTCTTTGCGGTAGGATGCAGCGAAATCACCATGCCCGGCTCGAGCATTGCAGTCTCCTCGTACCGGACGACCGGCCGTTCCACAAGGTCCAGGCCCTGGCCGTGTCCCGCCACGCGTTCTTCCGGCGGGCAGCCTTTACTCTTCAGGAATTCGTCGCTTGCCTTCAAGGCGACGCCAGGCACCACTCCGGGCTTGAGGTTGGCCGCCAGAATCTTCCGCGCCTCCTTGACGAGTGCATATGCTTCCTCAACCGCCGCTGGCGCCTTGCCGATGCAGACGAACCGGCGCAGGTCATACCAGTATCCCCCTGCGGCGCTCGATTCGATCAGCATGTTGATCACGTCGCCCTCCCTGAACGGCCGCCGCACGACGGTGTTGCCCCAACTCGTTTGCGAGTAATGCGTCACGCCCGGCCGCCCGAAGGTGATATTGACCTGTTGTTCCTCACTGCCCGCCAGCACCTGGGCGTGGCGAATTTCCTCGATGATTTCGCTCACGGTCCTGCCCGGTTTGATCGCTTTTTTCGCAACCTCATAGCTCATCTCATGCATGTATGCTGCCGCCCTGTGTAGCTTGATCTCCTCTTCGCTTTTCACCATTCTGACTTCGTCGACGAGGTCTGTCGCATTGACGACATTGACGCCCTGCAGTCCCTTCTTCACGTTCTCATAGAGCGCTGCCGACATGTTCCCCAGTCCGACAAGACCGACAGTACCGGGCTTATTGCGCTTGATCACTTCCACGGCCTTGTCCGCGTCCCAGGCGTCTTCCCACCAGACGTTCGGGAATGCGGGCGTATTGATCCGCTCCTTCACACCCCTCAACGCCCATTCCGGCGGTGTCGCGGGCTTTGCCGGCGCCGGCGCGCCGTGTCCGATGATCGTCATGTCTTCATCCACCGGAAAGACTGCGGTAATGTGGTAGTTCTGGCCCGCAAAATCAGTGAACCAGCGAAAATACCCGCCGACGAATCGCTGTTGGCTCTGAACAACGAGGTGGCTGATGTTCTTGGCGGCCATGCGCTCACGCACCGCTTTCCACCTTCTCTCGAGCTCACCCTGGGACAGTGAGCAGCTGCGCCGATCTTCTCTATTCAGAATTTCTTCAACCATGACTGGTCTCCTTTGCTCCTGTAGGGAGAATGGGTCGGGAAAGACGTAGATGACAGGACAATCGATGGCTCTTCGGAGAGGATCAGTGGCGTTCCGAGGCGTCTTGTAAAGCCCGTCTGCACGTGTCGGTTGGGCGTTCCCGTTACCTCAGATCTAATCCTAACCGTGCTTGATCAAATGCATTTTGCCTTCGGAAGGTTTATACGCCAATACCTGCTGACCGCTACTGATCTACGTCAAAGGAGCGCTCAAAACAGCGGCCGCCTGCTACGGCGGCGTCTGTGACCCTTGAGAGACTCTCTTTATCTGGCCGGCCCGGCGAAAGGTTCGTCACTGACCGGTTTGTTTTCTTCACATTCGCCCATGCGTTGCGACATCGCGCCGAACCATCGGGCAGCGGGTCCCGCGGTGATGCCGTGCAACGCGACGCCAAGCGCCACGGAGATAATCACAATGGCAAACAGCGTACTTTCGTTTGCCAGCTCCGCTTCCTCGAGGATCAGTAGTACAAACAGGATGGACGCCAACCCGCGTGGCCCGAACCAACCAAGGAACGCAGACGTTATTGGTTTGATGCCTGTACCGAGGGGTGACAGGTGAACTGGCAGCATGCGCAAAACGCTTAGCACCCCCGCCCGCACGGGATTGCATTCGATGGAGCAGCTTTAATTGCGTGCTGCATCGAGCAGGCAGTCGAGATAGAAGCGGTAGTCTTCCTCGGCAAAGAAGGTGGCCTGCCGGTTATTACCCCGCTGGATGATATGCTGGGGCACGTTTATGAGGTTTAGCCGTGTTCTCCGTGGCACGGCAGTTGGACTGATCGTGCATGTCGTTGCACACTTCAACGCACGAGCCACAGAAAAGTTACCCTGACCCTGTTTACTGTTTAGAGGGCGTGCTCTGACGTCCCGTACGCGGCCTGTCCCCTATTGCCAACGATAAAGGAACTTTCGCATGTCGCAACTCGTGTTCCTCCACGGTCCAGGCGCGGGCGCCTGCGCGGATGCGTATTACTATCAACGCAAGCATTTCCCGGACAGCGTCGCGCCCAACCTGCCCGGGCACCCGGAGGGCACCCGATGTCCGGACGTTGCGCGCTACACGGAGTGGGTGCGCGGCTGGCTGTGGGCGCAGGGACTGAACAAAGACCTCGTTCTGGTCGGATACACGCTGGGCGCGTCGATCGCGCTGCAGTATGGCCTCGACTATCCGAATGAAGTGAAGGGCCTCGTGGTGATGACGGTTGCGGCGCGGCCCAAGGTACGCGCGCCGGGTACCTACGAGATGCGTCTGCGCGCACCGGAGGACCCGAAGGTCTACGAAGAGTGGCTCGCGTTTCAACGCACCGCGATGCACCTGGTGGAGCCGGGCTTGCGCGAGCGCTTGCTGGAGCGGCACCGCCAGGTGGGCCCGCTGTCCCAATATCACGACCTGATGGCGATAGACACTTTCGACGTGCGCGACCGCATCGCGACCCTCAAACCGAAGCTCCTCCTCCTGCGCGGCCTGCTGGATCACGGCAATCCGCCGGAGTACGAGAAAGAGATCCACGAGGCCGTGCCGGGGTCGAAGTACACCAAGCTCCCCGACGCCGGGCATTTCCCGCCCACGGAGATCCCGGACAAGGTCAACGCGCTGATCGAGGAGTTCGTGGCCGCGTTATGACGATTAGTCATCAATCACCGCCACCACGCAGTTGTTCGAGTGCAGATCAATCCCGCTATACTTCTTCATTGAATGCCTCCTCACGTTAAGGTTTGACATCGGACCTCAGCTTTAACCCCGCCGCACGCGGCGGCGAGGAGGAGGAGGCCTTCTAGATGATTAGTCACGAGTCACACCTTATTCCTGGAGGGAAGATGAAAGCAGCCTACTTCATGCAACACGGCGCGCCGGACGTGATGCAGTATGGCGAAGTGCCAGATCCCGTTGCCGGGCCTGACGAGGTGCTCGTCGACGTACATGCAGCCAGCGTCAACGGCGCTGACTGGAAGGTGCGGGTCGGCCACTATGCACCGATCACCGACTTTCCCTACGTTCCGGGACGGGATTTCTCCGGCGTTGTCAGGGCGCTGGGCGACGGGGTGAAAGAATTCGCAATCGGGGATGCGGTCTTCGGCGTCTGCGATGTCGGGCAGGAAGCGGCTTACGCGGAGAAAATCGCGATCAAGGCGGCGATCGTGGCGAGAAAGCCGGAGAAGCTTACGCACGTCGAATGCGCGGCAGTGTCGCTGATCGGCCTTACCGCACTCTGCTCGGTCGAGGACACGCTGCAACTGAAGTCCGGTGAAACGATACTGATCCAGGGCGGCGCGGGTGGTGTCGCCAGTTTCGCGATACAGCTCTCGAAAACCATCGGCGCCCGCGTGATCACGACTGCGAGCGCGGCGAATCATGACTACCTGCGCAGTCTCGGCGCCGACGAGATCATCGACTACAACTCGCAGGACGTCACACAAGCGGTATCCGGCTGCGACGCGGTGTTCGACACCGTCGGCGGCGACGTAGCAATGCGCTCGTTCGCCGTGCTGCGACCGGGCGGACGCGCGGCGTTCATTGCCTCCGGGAACACGGCGCCGGCTTCGCCGCGTGCCGACGTTGTATCGCTGCGTCCCAAAGTCGGGCGTGACCGCGCGCATCTCGATCGCACCGCCGCCCTGATTTCCAGCGGCGCCGTTCGCGTCCCCGAGATCAAGACCTATAAGTTATCGGAAGCCGCCGCAGCCCATGCGGTGAGCGAGGGACGCCACCTGCGCGGCAAACTGGTCTTTAAGGTGCGGTGATGGTGAACCGAGGTCACGAGTTTGAGGGAAGAGTCATGAACGGGGTTCGTCTGTGAGCGACGTCACACGCGTGCTCGTGCCCGACGGCACGGACTACCGGTTCTCCTGGAAGGTGGAAACCATGGCCAAGGGCAGGCCTTTCACAGTGGTGGTGCCCAAGGCCGTCACCGAGGAGGGCATTGCCGCTGCTGCGGGGGATGCGGATGTGATCCTTGCATACAAGGCGTCGATCACTGGCGCGGTCCTGGACGCCGCCAGGAATGCCCGGATGATCCAGAAGTTCGGGATCGACTGCAAGAACATCGATCTCGCCGCCGCGCGCGACAAAGGCATCCCCGTCTTCACCCGTTCGCTCATTCGCAACGCCACCGTCGCGGACCACACTATGGCACTCATGCTGGCCTGCGCGAGACGGCTGCTGGAGTGCCATCGCGTGGTCGCAGAGGCACGGTATCTGGAGTGGGGCTTTGTTCCCCAGCGGACGGGGCAGCAAAACGTCCACCATGACAACTGGATCAAGGTTCCGGGGGTGGGCGACCTGCTCGAAGCGACGGTTGGCATCGTGGCCCTGGGCGACATCGGGGCCGAGATTGCGCGGCGCGTGCGTCCCTTCGGGCCGCGAATCTGCTATTACCAGCGCCGCCAGCACACCCGGGAGATCGAGGCGGCGCTGGACGCACACTATATGCCTCTCGACGAGCTCATCGAGGCGGCGGACTTCCTAATCCTGGCGGTACCTCATACGCCAGAGACCGAAAACATGCTCAGCCGCGAGCGTATCGCCCGCATGAAGCCGACGGCCAGCGTCATCAACGTGGGACGCGGGGGCCTGATCGACGAGGATGCCCTGTGCGCAGCCCTGCGCGATGGCAAGCTCGCCATGGCCGGGCTGGACGTCTTCCGCTGGGAGCCGCTGCCTCAGCCCAGTCCTCTGATCAGTCTGCCGAACGTCGTACTCTCGCCCCACATGGCGGGAGGCTCCTCGGATCGCTATTGGGAGGTGGACGTGGCGGGAGTGCTGGAGAATATCCGGCGCTTTTTCGCTGGAGAGCAGACGACCGGACAACTCGCGCTCTAGCGGAGAGAGTCGCGCGCGTGCATCAATCTATAGAATCTGGCAGATGACGTTTGAATTTGAAGAGCTGGACTACCAGGAAACCCTGCTGGGTAAAATCAGTCTCAGGCGCCGGGCGGAACCCAAACTCGAAGGGGAAATTCTCTACGAGGTGAAGCTCGGCGACGAGTTCCTGATGTCCAGCCTGTTTACCAAGGCCGAGATTCAGCTTGCGAGACTCGGGCTCGCCGAGCTTGAAGGTACCGGCCTGGACATCGTGGTCGGCGGATTGGGTCTGGGCTATACAGCGGTTGCGGCTCTGGAAGACCCGTCAGTCAGGTCGCTCATGGTCGTTGAGGTGATGGAACCGGTTATCAACTGGCACCGTCGGGGCCTCGTACCGCTTGGGAAGAAATTGGTGTCGGACCCCCGTTGCACTCTTGTCCATGCCGACTTTTTTGAAGTTGCATCATCATCAGGCGGCGGATTCGATCGCGCAGCCCCGACCCAGCTGATTCACGCTGTGTTGCTGGATATTGATCATTCACCCAGCCATTGGCTTAACCCGGGAAACAGCGCTTTTTATACGGCGCCGGGGCTTCGGAACCTGGCTGACAAGCTCCATCCCGGCGGAATCTTCGGGCTGTGGTCCAACGATCCGCCGGATGCAGAATTCACTCGTCTGCTCGATACCGTATTCCAGTCTTCCGAGTCTCATATTGTGACCTTTCCGAACCCCTATTCGGGCGGGGAGTCGTCCAACACGGTCTACCTCGCCCACAAGAGAAAATCTACCCGTCTCCCATGAATCAAGCCTCAATTAACCCCCACTTCATCACGTCACAAGTTTTCCGGGCTCTTGCTGTTTTTGTCGCGGTCTTCCTGGCGGCCACGCCCGCGCCGGCAAAGCGCGCCGCCCCCAAGCCTGTCCAACCGGTCGTCGCCAACTCAGTCAAGTATTCAGCGCCGCACGAGCATATGGGTTTCGTTGTCGCGACCGACACCAGCAGCCACAAGGAGCTTTGGCGCGAGCGTATCTACGCAGTTCGCATCAACCCGACGTTGGAGCGAGATGTTCAGGATGTATTCATCACCTCTCTTTCTATCGAGCGCGGAGCACTTATGATCACCAACGAGCGGGGAGACAGGTACACCCTTGACCTTGCCACGCGCCAGGTCACCAAGCGTAAATGACCGCAACGCCTAACCCTGCGCTGAATGGTGTCGGCGCACGCGACATCAGTGAGGTCCCAAGTGCTCGCGTCCCGAGCTAAGAGTCACCAGTCACGCCCTATTTGCTTGTGCCGCGGGCTCGGCAATTGAACGGAAGATAGCTTACGGGAATATTGGTTCTGTTTTTTTCCTTGACCGTCATTTTGCCGGGGCCCGCGGCGTTTCCGCACACCCATGCAATAGGGACGATTGGCGCGTCGGGGACGATGGCCGGGCGTATGCTGAGCGTCTTGCCCATGATCTGCCCGTTCGCGCTGTTGCCGAAGGTGATGTGAATCGCGCCGTCCTGCACCAAGGTCGCGCGGATGTAGTTGCTGACGATCTTGTCGGCGGCCGGCAGACCGGCCGACTTGTTGTCGCGCGGGAACGCCTGAACGGCCGACCAGGAAGCCTCGACCCGTTTTTTCGCGATGTCGGCCAGGGGCAAGGCTTCCACGATCTGATCCCGGATAAACTTGTCCTGATAGGTGGGTACCAACATCAACGCCAGGATTGCGATGATCGCCATGACGATCATCACCTCAATCAGGGTGAATCCGTGATGCGGTGTCTTCATCTACCGGCCGGGATCCGTTGATTAGGGAATCATATTGGGAAAACGGGGTCAGTGTAGCTTTGTTGCCCACAGTGGGGAAGCGGGGTCACAGGGACGTAAGCTTTACACTGACCCATTGACCCACGATGCCGGACAAACGATGACCACTTCTTGATTGAGTGCTCATGAATTCAATCACTGTCGCACTCGCCAAACTAATCGTCGCGCTCGCGATCGCCACGGGCGCCTGGTGGTTCGCCGCCGGGCAGGGCTGGATTCCTGGTCGGCTGGATTCACCGCGTGCTGAGAACTTCAAGCGCGCGATCGACCAACACCTCGAACTCGAGGCCGGGCCGACTTCGCGCGCCTGTGCGCGGCTGCGCCTGCGGCAGCCGGCGGACGGCATGGGCCCGCCGGGGGTGCGCTTTGACTGGACGCCGGCAGGCTTTGCCATCACCGTCGACGAGCGGCGCGAGCCGCAGCCGCAACTCGCGCGCCAGATTGCGCTCCTCGCCGCGCAGGGATTCTTCGATGCCAAGCCGCTCGAGGACGGCGCCATCGACTACGCGCTGACATGGAAAGGCTTTGCCGCTTCGCCGCGACAGGGCTGCTTCGAGATCGCGGGCAGGGATTACGACGCCGAGGTACTCTCGTTCAAGCGCAAGGAAAAGGCGGGTGATGTCACGCTCTACGAGGTGATCGCGCGCCCCACGCTGGGCGGTGTCGCCGCATGGGCGCAGACGCCCGAATTTCGCGAGGCCTTCGGTGAGCAAACGCTCCGCCGCACGCTCGAGCCCGAGCCGGTAGCCTTCGAGCTCGCGCGCATCGAAGGCGGATTCGACGTGCTCATGATGCGCGGCCGCCCGCGCCAGCGCGGCGCGATGGATCCCCTGCTCGCGAGCCGCCTCGCGGGCGAGTTCACCGCCGAGCGTCTGCGCGGCGCGATCAATACTTGGCTGAGCGGCCGCGGCGCGCAGAGCGCCCGCGTCTGCCTGCAACTGCCGCGCGCGAATGAGGCGGACGAAACCACGATTCGCCGTGCGCGCCGAACGCGCGCGGCGCAGGACGAACAGATCACCTACACCTTTTACAACCTGCTCACGCGCCGGGGTCGCGCGGAGGAGCGCGTGCTGACCGGCTACCAGAGCTTGCGCACGCTCGAATCGCTCGGCCTGGCGAAATCCGAATTGTTAGCGGCCGAAGAATTCAAGGGCAGCCCCGCTGCGGGCGCCGTACGCTTCACGCTGTCGCCCGAGTTCGCCGAGCGCATCGTGGCCGACGGGCGCAGCTGTGTCCCGGTCGGGACGGTGCAGCTCGACGACCTGCTGCGCTTCGACCCGATTAGCGCCTCGAACCCGATGCCGCAGTTCAATGCGCGTGTCGCGCTGAAGGCCTACGACGCGCAGGCCGAAGCCTTGATCAAGGCTTATCCTCACCTTGCGCGCCTGCAGGCCGTCGGCGGCGCATTGCGCGGCTTGGTTTACTACAGGGACCGCAGCATCGAGGTGAGGTCCGCGCAGCTCATGCTGCCCCATTACCAACCCGACCTGAGTGGTGTGGTGCCGCCGACGGTCGATGGACCCGCGGCGGTGCAGATCGGGCCGCCCGCGCAGAAACCGTGACGGCTGACGGCGGCTTAAGAGGTGACGGGTGACGGGGCCGCTATTAACGGTAAAAGTTCACGAAACATTGCGCGCTGCTGCGCGCGCCGGTGCGCCGACGATTGAGTGCTCGCTCGACTTGGATCGTTCGACGACGACGGTCGAGGCGGGCGTTGCAGGATGGGTCTGGCAAGGCAACCGATTCCCCTATCTGGAAATCTGTAAGGACAGAACCATTTACCACTGGGTTAGCGAGACCTTTCAGCCGGTGGCGCGGTTCACAACGTCACTGATCAAGTTGGTGCCGACGAAGTGGGGGCCGCCGACGTTCGAAATCGATGGCATCAAGATGTTACCCACGGCGCAAGTCTCGCCCTATGCGGATGCCGAACGCAAAGTCGGCTTGATTCAACCGCGTGGCAAGGTGATCTTGGACACCTGTGGCGGCCTTGGCTATTTCGCCGCTTGGTGTTTGGTGGGTCAGGCCAAACAAGTGCTTTCTTACGAGAAGAATCCCGACGTGTTTTGGCTGCGCAGCCTCAATCCCTGGTCGCCTGAGCTTGGCGGTAGATTGACGTTAACCCAGGGCGACATTGCCGAGCAGATTGCCATGCTGCCCAGTGGGTCGGTCCATGCGGTTTTGCACGATCCGCCGCGTTTCGGTATCGCCGGAGAACTTTACTCACAAGTCTTTTATGACCACCTGGCCAGGGTCCTCAAGCGCAAAGGCAAGCTGTTTCATTACACCGGCGCGCCGAACAAACTCACCAGCGGACGCGAAGTGCCTAACGAAGTCGCGAAACGTTTGCGGCACGCCGGGTTTGTCGCGGAGTTGAATGGCGATGGGGTGTTGGCGGTGAAGCAGTGAGTGCGGATATCGCGGTATGATGCGCGGCCAATCCCCACGGGTCACGCATGGATTTCGACGTCATTGTCCTGGGTGCCGGCGCCGCCGGCATGATGTGCGCTGCGGTTGCCGGCCGGCGCGGACGGCGCGTGCTGCTGGTCGAGCACGCCGCCCCACTCGGCGAGAAGATCCGCATCTCGGGCGGCGGGCGCTGCAACTTCACTAACCTGCACAGCCGGCCGGAGGCCTTTCTCTCACGCAATCCCCATTTTTGCCGCTCGGCGCTAGCGCGCTACACCCCGCACGACTTCACGACTCTGGTCGAGCGCCACGGCATCCGCTATCACGAGAAGACCCTCGGCCAGTTGTTCTGCGACGATAGCGCGGTGCAAATCATCACCATGCTCAGGGGCGAGTGCGATGTGGCGGGCGCGCACTGGGCGATGCCGGTGAAGGTGAAACGCGTGGCGCGGTACGAGGGCGGGGACGCGCCGGGTTTCGAGGTCGCGACGACGCAGGGGAGCTTCCGCGCCCGCGCGATGGTGGTGGCGACGGGCGGCCTGTCGATCCCGAAGATCGGTGCGACGCCGCTCGGCTACCGCATCGCCGAACAATTCGGCCTGCCAGTGGTGACGCCGAAACCCGCGCTGGTGCCGCTCGCGGCGCCGCCGGAGTGGTTGGCACAGTTCGGGGATCTGTCCGGGGCGTCGTTCGATGCGATCGCTTCCTGCGCTGAAGCGCCGCGCGGCTCGGAGTGGCCGCCGTTTCACGAGGCGGCGCTGATCACGCATCGCGGCCTGTCGGGGCCGGCGATCCTGCAGGTGTCGTCGTACTGGCAGCTCGGGGGCGGGCGCGGCCCGGTGGTGCTCGATTTGCTGCCCGGGCGCGACGCGGGCGCCTGGCTGGCGAAGCATCGCCGCGATCACCAGGTGCTCGGCGCGCTGCTCGCGGAGTTCCTGCCGCGCCGCTTCGCGCAAAGCTTCGCGGAGGCGCATGGCTGGACGCAGCCGCTGGCGCAGCTCTCGAACGCCGTTCTCGAGACGGTCGCGCAGACGCTCAAAGGCTGGCGCATCCTGCCCTCGGGCACGCTGGGCTATGCCAAGGCCGAAGTGACGTTGGGCGGCGTGGATACAGACGCGCTCTCGCAACAGACCCTGGAATCGCGTAGCGTGCCTGGCCTGTACTTTATCGGCGAGGTGGTCGATGTCACCGGCTGGCTCGGCGGCTACAATTTCCAGTGGGCGTGGTCGTCCGGTCATGCCGCAGGCACGGCGGTGTAACTTCAGGGGTCAGACTCGCCATTCGCTAGCGGAAAATCGCGAAGATTCGAGCCTGGCCCCTTTTCTCGGCCCCTTTCTCGTTGGTGTACCCGCGTTCCCGGCCCGGGCAACCGCGGGGAACGAGGGTGAGGGGGCAAACCCCACTTCCGTTACCCGAACTTCAAAAACGTGGTTCAATCAGCGTCTGCACTTTCTTAGTGGCGGAAACGATGGCGCTTGGAACAAGAATCACGGACGCGGTATGGCGCTCCAATGAGTCGATGCCGGCTTCGAAGGCGTGGCTGATGCGCGTGGTCCGCATGTTGGTGGTGCTCGTGCGCGATCTGAGCGAGGGTCAACTCACGCTGCGGGCGATGAGCCTGGTCTACACGACGCTCCTGTCGATCGTGCCGCTGCTCGCTCTGAGCTTCTCAGTTCTCAAGGGCTTCGGCGTCTACAACCAGATTGAGCCGCTGCTGCTGACGTTTCTCGAGCCGCTCGGCGAGAAGGGGGTGGAGATCACCGAGCGCATCATACAGTTCATCGCGAACATGAACGTCGGTGTGCTGGGTTCGGTTGGTCTCGCGCTTCTGATCTACACGGCGGTATCGCTCGTGCAGAAGATCGAGGAGGCGTTCAATTTCATCTGGCACATCGCGCAGCCGCGGCGCTTCGGGGAGCGCTTCAGCCGCTATCTCACCATGCTCCTGGTGGGGCCGATCCTGGTGTTCGCGGCCTTGGGCATCACCGCGAGCGTGATGAGCGCCGAGGTGGTGCGCGGCGTGGTGGCGATCGAGCCGTTCGGCCAGGTGGTTTACGCGGCGGGACGGCTCGTGCCCTATGTGCTGGTGATCGGAGCGTTCACGTTTGCCTACATCTTCATCCCCAACGCCAAAGTCCGTCTGGGACCGGCCCTGGTGGGCGGCTTCGTCGGCGGCATCCTGTGGCAGACGGCCGGCTGGGCCTTTGCCGAGTTCGTCGCGTTATCGGGCAAGTACACCGCCATCTATTCGAGCCTTGCGATCCTGATTCTCTTCATGATCTGGCTCTATCTGAGCTGGCTGATTCTGCTCTTCGGCGCGAGCGTCGCGTTCTACTACGAGCACCCTGAATACCTGGTCGCCCTCGGCGGGGAGCCGCAATTGAGCAACCGGATGCGGGAGCGCCTCGCGCTGGGGACGATGAGCCTGATCGCCGGCCGTTTCGTTTACGGCAAGCCGCCGCTCGCCGCAGTGGAGCTCTCGCGCCTGCTCAACACGCCGTTGAACGCGGTGCAGAACGTGCTCGACACCCTGGAGCGTAACGCCCTCGTCAGCGTCAACGCCGGCGATCCTCCGGCGTATTCGCCGGCGCGCGACGTATCGACGATCTCGGTGAGACACCTGCTCGACGTCGTGCGCGCGGCGGGCGAGAAGGGCTACTTCTCGGGTGCCGAGCTGCCGGTGCCACGGCAGGTCGAGCGGGCGCTTGCCCGGCTCGAAGCGGCCGCGGGCGCCTCGGTCGAGCATCTGAGCGCCAGGGACCTCGTCGCGGACCCTGCTGACCCTGCGGGTGAATAGAAACAATTGGGGACAGGCCCTGTTTACGTCGAGTCGTTTCCGGAAATCTAGTTACGGCGCACTTCGATCGCGTCTTCGCGCGCCGTGAGCTGTGTTCCGAAAGCGCGACCGTGCCTTTGCAGGTCCTCATAAATCGCCTGCCACAGCGGGTCGCGGCCGGAAAGCAGTCGGGGAGGCGCGTCGACCCCGGTCTTCGCCGGCAACAAATAGCAATCCCTCAATCCGTCTGATCCGATGGTCGCGCCAAACAGAAACGTCTTCAGCGTTTCGTCGGTAAAGAACGAAGTCCACGTGTCAAACAGCAGATTCCCAGAGCCATACACGAGGGGACAACCACGATAGAACTCGATCGCTGATATGACATGCTGGTGCCCGCCAAACACTGCGTGGGCGCCGGCGTCGATCGCCGCTTTTCCGATCTCACGCTGGAAGTCGTGAACGTGAGGCGACATGCTGGTACCCCAATGCACATAGATGAACAGGACGTTCACCTGCTTTCTGAAGGTTTCAACATCGTTCCGCAATCCTTGCAGGTGAACGGGATCAGTCCAGCTGACAATATGGGGCGCAGTTCCCGGATATTCGAGCAGGCTGCCCTTTGGTTGATAAGCCGTATAGACCTGGAGCGGATTGACACCCGGGCGGTCGGAAGTGGCCGCAAAGCCCGTCGGCAACGTGGTGGTATAGCCGAGGAAACCGATCCGCAGCCCGTTTTTCTCGACGATGTAGCCTTTCCGCGCCTCATCGAGATTTCGGCCGGCGCCGAAATGACCGATCGCTTGTCGGTCGACCAGATCGATGGTGTCGAACATCGCATCGACGCCATAGTCGAGCAGGTGATTATTTGCAAGGTTTACGCATGACACGCCGACTTCGGCGATGCCGTCGATGTTCACCGGCATGCCGCGATGACATATCGCTTTTCCACGCACCGCCTCGCCCCGATTGGATAACGGGAGCTCCAGATTGAAGAAAGAAAAATCCGCTCGCTGGAATAGCAAAGCGATGTCTCCGAACATTCCCCGGCCGGTCTTGCGGATGGGAGCAACATCGCCGCCGGTCAGAAAGCTTGCATTCACCATGCGCGGGTTTTCTGTCCGCGTTTATCCGCGGTCAATAAGTTATTTCGATTCCTGAGATACCTATTACTTTAGCAGTCCCTGGACGGATTTCATCCGCTGCACCGAGTCGCCCGCGATGTGCGTCCAGATGATGGCGTCGCGAACGAGCTTGTCAGCCCCGGCGTGCATAGCCGCGCCGCCGGCATACGCGTGTATCGCGAGGTTGGCGTAGCACACGCGCTGAATGGCGTCGCTGGCGAAGTTCATCAGGAAATGGCCGTGCGGCGCATGTTGCGCCAGGTCGGCGTCGCTCTCCGCCGCGAGCCGCATAACGAAGGAACGCAGCGCCTCCGTGTACATGTGCATTTCAGAGAGCTTGAGCTGAATCAGTTGCTGCCCGGCGAGCGGCCGGCCGCCGCGCCGCCTGGTCCGGGCGCACTGAGTCCCCATCTCAAGCGCGGCGTCGCACACGCCTACGGCGTTGGCGGCGTACTCGAGTTCTCCGAATCTTGCATTCTTGCCGCCGCGCGCCTTGAGGCCGCCGTTGACTTCCCCCAGAAGATTGGCGTTGGGCACGCGCGCGTTCTCGAAGATGAGCTCCGCGTTCTGGTAGAAACGCCAGCCGCTCTTGTCGAACACCTTGCCCACCCGCACGCCCGGGGTGTCGATGGGCACCGCGAAGATGCTGGTGCCGACACCGACCGCGGCGTCGGGGTCGGTGCGCGTATAAGCGAAGAAGAGTTTTCCGACGTTGGCGTTGGCGATGAAACATTTCTCGCCATTGAGGATCCACTCGTCGCCATGGCGCTCCGCCCGCAATCGCAGCCCGGACCTGGGTTCGTCCGCGGGCGGCAGGCGGTTGTCGGAACCCGCGTTGGGTTCGGTGATGCCCCCACCCAGGAGAAACGCGTCGTCCGCCAGGAACGGCTTCAGGAAACGGTCAAGCTGTTCCGGCGTGCAGCGGTCCGCGATCAAATGGCACCACTTCCAGCACTGGCTGAAGGTCTTGGCGATCGCGCTGTCGCCGCGCGCGAGCTCCGCGATGACCACGGCCTGCGTCACGAAATCGATCCCGTGCCCGCCCCACTCCCGCGGCACGGCCGCGGTGCGAAAGCCGAGCCTGGACCCCTTCCTGATGATGTCCCAGTCGATCGTCGCGCGTGGATCGGTGATGAGATCGCGCTGCAAGGAGATCGGCCGTATCTCCTCTTCCGCAAACCGCCGCGCTTCCATTTGCCAGCCGCGCTGCTCCTCGTTGAGTGAAAAATCCATCAGGCCTTAAGCACCTCCAACACACGCGCCGGGGTAAACGGCATGTGGTATAGCCGTTTGCCGGTGAGCGCGTAGAACGCGTTGGCGACCGCCGCGGCGATGAACGGATTACCGATTTCGCCCAGGCCCGTTGGCTTGGTGTCGCGGTCCATGAACTCCACGTGGATTTCTTCCGGCGCTTCCGACATCCGCAAAACCTCGTAATCGTGGAAGTTTGACTGGACAACCTTGCCGCCCTTCATGGTGGCGCGTTCCTTCAACACGCTCGAAAGTCCGTAAATGACGCCGCTCTCGACGTTGCGTCGCGCCATCTCCGGCTGGACGACGGTGCCGCCGTCGATCGCGACCCACACCCGATGCACGCGGATCTTGCCGGACTGGCGATCGAGCGAGATTTCCACCACGCCCGCGCCGAGCGAACCGGACCGCTCGGTAACCGCCAACCCAAGCGCCCGGCCTTCGGGCCGCTTGGTATTCCAGTCGGACAGCTTCTCGACCGCGTCGAACACGCGCATTGCCTTGGACGGCATCGCCATGCGCTGGCGACGAAACTCGAACGGGTCGAGACCTTCCTTCGCCGCCATCTCGTCGACGAGCCCTTCGATCGCAAAGAGGTTGAAAGGATGGGCCACCGCCCGCCAGTGCTTCAGACGAATACCGTGCGACGTGCCGCGCTGCTCGACGTGCTGGTTGGGAATCCCGTAATAGCGGTCGATTCTAATTCCTGAATAAATCAGGTTCCCGCCGTCGCCGACCACGCAGTGACGCCAACCTGAAACCTTGCCGCCTTTGTCCAGCGCCGCTTCGACACATTGGTAGGACTGCGGGCGGAACATGCCGTAGGCGATGTCTTCTTCGCGGGTCCAGATCATTTTCACCGGCCGCTTGATGGCACGCGCGATCAGCGCCGCCTCGACGGTGTAATCGGTGATCGAGCGCCGGCCGAATCCGCCGCCCATGTACTGCTGGTGGTGCGTTACCTGGCCGGGATTGAATCCCAGCGCCTCGGCGATCATCGCGCGTGACCGGCCTGGCGCCTGGGTGCCTTCCCAGACCTCCACTTCGTCGCCGGCCGCATTGAAGCGGGCGACACCGTTCAAAGGTTCCATCTGGGCGTGATAGCCGTAGTCGCTGCGGAAATCGGCCTGATAGACTTTGGCCGTGCTCGCAAAAGCGGCATCGACGTCGCCCTTCTCACGGACGGTTTTACGTTTCGCGGCTTTGTCGTAGGCGATCTTTGGATAAGTCGCATCCAATGTTTTTTCGGAATCGTAGCCTTCCGCAACCGCCCCCCCGGCCCACACAACCTCGAGGGCTTTGCGTGCCGCAAGCACGCGCTCAAAGGTATCGGCGACCACCGCAACGCCCCGCTCGAGTTTGACGATGTCGATCACACCCTTCATCGCGCGAACATTGGCGTCGTTCCAGCTCTTCGGTTCAGCAAGCTGCACCGGTGCGTGCACCGTGCTGGCGTAGACCATGCCGGGAAGCTGCACGTCGATCGAGAATTTGGCTGACCCGTTAACTTTGTCCGGTATGTCGCGGCGGGCGACCGGCTTGCCGATCAGGCGGAACTGGCTCTTGTCTTTGAACTCGGACTCGGAAATCTCCGGCATGGTGTCCGGCACTTGGGCGAATGTCGCCACCTCGCCATAACTCATCCGCCGTCCCGAAGGGCCGTGCACGACTACACTGGGTTCGGTGCTGAGTTCGGCCGGGTCGACGCCCCACTTTTTCGCCGCCGCCTGCAGCAAGACCTTGCGGACCTGCCCGCCGGCCCGCCGCATATCCTTGTAGTACATCATCACAGCCCGGCTGCCGACGATGGCCATGCTGTACGACAATGACTTGCCCCTTTTGCGCGCATAGCCGTATTTCCTGGGGTCGGCCGGCGCCCATTCGAGCCTCACGTTGCCCCAGTCGGCATCCAACTCTTCGGCGAGCGCAATCGGCACGCCGGTCATCGAGCCCTGCCCCATCTCCGCGCCAGGCGTAAGAATCGTGATCATGTTATCCGGCGAAATGCGCACCCAGGCGCCGACCCCATAGTTGGCGGCCTTGGCTTGGGCCTCCGACATCAACAGCAATCCTTTCGGGGCGAAAGCGACCGCGAAGGTAAGCCAGGCGGCGCTTCCGAGGAATTGGCGACGGGTAATCTTCAATCCGTTTTCTTTTATGTCGTTCATGGCTTAGCCCTCCTTCGACGCACGCTGTATCGCGGCGATGATCCGGGTATAGGTGCCGCAGCGACAAATGTTCCCATCCATGTGCTTGACGATCTGGTCGCGCGAGGGGTTCGGATTTTTCTTTAAAAGCTCCGCGGCCTTCATGATCTGGCCCGACTGGCAGTAGCCGCATTGCGGTGTCTGCTCGGCTATCCAGGCCTTTTGCAACGGATGCCTCGAATCGCTGGACAAACCCTCAATCGTCGTCACCGATGCGCCTTCGATACTGGATAGCGCAGTCACGCAAGATTTGACGGCCTTTCCATTGACGTGCACGGTACACGCTCCGCAAAGCGCCGCGCCGCAACCGTATTTAGTTCCGGTAAGCCTCAGATGTTCGCGGATGGCCCAGAGGAGCGGTGTTTCCGGTTCGGCATTTACCGATACCGCCTTCCCATTGACATTGAAAGTAATCATGAATCCTCCTTCGACAAAGAATCCCCGCAGTCGGCGATGCGATCATTACACAACGATGACGGTAAAAGGTCCCAAGCTCGATTTGTTCTCTAAGCGAGATTCAGATTGAACAGGCGGATCGTATTCTCGCGCCCGATTTTCTGGCGATCGTTCTCGCTGATGCTGGCGACGTCAAACCAGTCCGCGGCGTGATCGATATTCTCGAACGGCCAGTCTGTCGAAAAGAGAATGCGCTCGACACCGATCTCGAGTATCGCGTCGATCAGGGTCTGAGTGCGGAAGTTGCCCGACGTCGTAATATAGAAGTTCTGCGAGAAGTACTCCGCGATTTTCTTCTTGGCCGGATATCGCGGCGTTGCCTTCGTCCAGGCATTCCGGTTGTCGATGCGCCACATGCTGTACGGAAGCCCCTCACCCATGTGGCCGAGGATGATCTGAATTCGCGGATACTTGTCGAAGAGCCCTGAGCACATCAGGCGCAGCGCGTGAACAGCGGTCTCCTGCCCGAACGCCCATGTCGGACCGAGCAGCCAGGGATGGCCCTCGTAGATCTGCGCCATGCTCGGCAGCGGATTTCGCGGATGGAGATAGAAGGGAACCGCGAGTCGGTCGACCGCTTCCCAGAACGGGAGATATTGCGGGAGGTCGAGGTAGACGGCGGTGTTCGCTTCGCGAACCTGCGAGAAGCCGTTCACGAGTGCGCCCTTGAAGCCGAGCGTCGTGACGCATCGTTCCAGCTCGCGAATCGCCAGGTCGGGATCCTGCATCGGAAGCGCGGCGAGCGCCTGGAAGCGAGTCGGACGCTTGCCGACCTGCTCGGCGAGAAAGTCGTTTGCGCGCTGCGCGGTCTCATTCGCGCGCGCTACGTCTGGAATCGCCTGAATGGTTGGCGCGTTTAGCGAGAGCAGCATCATTTCAATTCCATGCTGATCCATGAGATGCAGCCGCTTCTCGTGGATGTCGAGCAGGCGCGCGCTGAGCTCGGTCCAGCAGTTGTCGGGAAGATAGCCGGCCGAATCATTCACGGTTTCCGGAGTCGCGAAATGCTCTTCGAGCCCAATCTTGCCTTGCATGGTTTCCCCCTTGCGAGTCGCGTTCCGGCCCCCGGAGGGCGGCCGCGCGACGCTCGCTATTTTGCCCTGCTTCGTCCCTGCGGGGAAACAGGTCCGATCCCTAAGCTTCTCAGTCAGGGGTCACGCAACTCGATCTAGACTGCACGACACTTCTCGGAAATGGGGGGTTGACCCCCTATCTGACCCCAGGAGCTCATCCCACAGCTTTCCCGCACGCTTTCCAACACCGGTGAAAAGGCGCTATTCTGGCGCTCGGCGTTCAGATTCTGGAACGACGTGACGCCAGCATACCCGTACTAAGCCACGGGACACCTGGCAAACCAAGATAGAGGAGGGATTCATGTTCCGCATTGCTTGTGCTTCGTTGTTTGCCATCGTCGTCGCGCTGTTCGCGCCATCAGCCGCCGCCGCCTATCCGGAAAAGCCGGTGCGGCTCATCGTCCCATTTTCCGCGGGAGGCGCTACCGATGTGTTGGCGCGCGCCCTTTCGAACAAGCTCGAGCAGGCTCTAGGTACCAACATCATCGTTGACAATCGGGGCGGCGCGGGCGGCACGCTCGGTGCGGGGGTCGCGGCGCGCACGCCACCGGATGGCTACACCTTGATGCTTACCTCCCCGAGTTACACCTTCACGCCGACCATTTACGGCAAGAAACTTCCTTACAACGCGCTGAAGGACTTCACGCCGATTACGATTATGGCGTCAGTCCCGCACGTTCTGGTGGTGCATCCCTCGATGCCCGTGGAGAACTTCAGGCAATTTCGCGCACTGGCCCGCAAGAATCCCGGCGATATTCTTTTCAGTTCCGGCGGGCGGGGCAGCAACATACACCTTAGCACCGAACTCTTTGCGTACAAGGCGAACATTAAATTGTTGCATGTTCCGTACAAAGGAGGCGGTCCCGGCCAGATTGCCCTTATAAGCGGCGAAGTGCAGGTGATGCTGCCAGCGGTCACCCCGGCATTACCCTTCATTAAGTCCGGAAGGATGCGCGCGCTTGGGGTGACGTCGAAAGAACGGTCGCCGGCGTTGCCGAAACTGCCGACCCTAAACGAGTCAGGGTTGCCCGGCTTCGACAAGTCGTACTGGGCCGGATTGTTCGCTCCAGCCGGGGTGCCGCAGCCGATTCTCGACAAGGTGTATCAGGCAGCGGTCGAGGCCCTCAAAAACCCCGAGATCGTGAAATGGCTCAACGCGCAAGGTGCCCGCCCAGTGGGTAATCCACCCCCTGAGTTCAACGCATTCGTTCGCTCCGAAATCGCCGCGTGGCGCAAGCTGATCCGCGAAATGGGGCTGTGATTGAGCGCGGAGATCTTCCGGCGTGGGGAACGAGCGGCCGCTATCGCGCCGGCGCCGCCTCCGCGACGTAGATCTCGACCCGCCGGTTCATCGCGCGTCCCTGCACGGTGTTGTTGTCCGCGACCGGCTCGCGCGCGCCGCGCCCGTCAATCGCAATGCGATTCATCGCGACACTCCGCGCGACTAGATAGTCGCGCGTGCTTGCCGCACGGTTCACCGACAGGGGGTTGTTGATCGCGTCGCTCCCGGTGCTGTCCGTGTGCCCGATGATGCGCACGTTGGAGTCCGGATACCTGTTCAGGTTCTGGGCAAAATTGTCGAGCACCGGGCGCATCCGGGGCTTGATGGCGGCCTTACCGACGTCGAAGGAGATGTCACTCGGGATTTCGAGCTTGAGCTGGTTATCCGGCGTCTTGGACACCTCGACGCCGGTGCCTTTGGTCGCGTCTTCCATCGCGCGCTTCTGTTCCTGCATGTTTTTGGACCAGATGTAGCCGCCGGCTGCGCCGACGGCCGCGCCGATCGCGGCACCCTTCGCAGCTCTGCGTCCGCCGCCCGAGATGCCACCGATCACCGCGCCGGCCGCCGCGCCGATCCCGGCACCCTTCGCGGTGTCACTTTCCGTCTGAGTCATTCCGGCGCAACCCGAGAGCGTCAGGGCGCCGATCGCCGTCGCGGCGATGAATCGTGTCTTGATGGCCGTAGGCATGAGATCGCTACCTTATCTGCGTTTCGACGCGGCGATTCTAGCAGAGAACCCACAGGGCAATAGGAGGAAGTAATACCGGGAAAAAGACGCCACGATACTCAAAGTCACAAGTCAGAACCCTTTTAGGGGACAGACCACTAAGAATACGTTGGAACGGAGCCCTCCTTAGTGGTCAGTCCCCTAGGAAATCCCGCCAGTTCAAGCGTAAGACCGCAAGCGCTGGGAAAACTCGACCAGCGGCCCAATCCCACTTGTCTCCGCGCGGCGACACCAGTCCTGCAGTTGCTTGACGAGTTCCTCGCGCGAGGCGGTGGAGCGGCCCCATACGGCGGCTAGCTCGCGGCGCATCGAATACATGGTCTGCAGCGCGTGCGATTTCGGCAGCACTTCGGCGAGCCGTGCGCGCTCGAGGTCATGCAGCATTCTTTCGTCACGATCGAGCCAGGGCTCAACCGTTTTCAGCGCGCGCGCCTCCGGCGGCGAGCGCCGGCGCAGCTTCCTAAGTTCCTCGGAATAGATCCGCTTCAGTGACTGGGCGTACTTCGCCAGCACATCGTAGCGGCAGCTGATGATCGCCTGCAAGGTATCCGGATCCACGGCCGGCTTGGGCACAGCGAAATGCGGAGTCGGCGCGACATGTTTGACCTTGGCAAGCCTGAGTGCTTCGAGAATGCGGATATACAACCAGCCGATATCGAACTCGTACCACTTGTTCGAGAGCTTGGCCGAGGTAGGGTAGGCGTGGTGGTTGTTGTGCAACTCCTCGCCACCGATCAGAATGCCCAATGGCACGATGTTGGTGCTCGCGTCCGGAGTGGACCAATGGCGATAACCCCAGTAATGGCCGATACCGTTGATCACGCCCGCCGCCCAGAACGGGATCCATACGATTTGTGTCCCAAGAATCAGCAGGCCCGGAACAATGCCGAAGAGGATAATCTCGATGACGCCCATCAGGACCAGCCCGAGTATCTTGAACTTCGAATAAAGGTTGCGCTCGAGCCAGTCATCCGGGGTGCCGCGGCCGTAGCGCTCGATAGTATCCGGCCTGTTTGCTTCCTTGACGTACAGGAACACGCCGCCCCACAGCACGCGGTTGATCCCTAGAATCTGCGGGCTGTGCGGGTCCTGCGGAGTGTCGCATTTGGCGTGGTGCTTGCGGTGCACTGCCGCCCATTCTTTCGTGAGCATGCCGGTGGTAGCCCAGAGCCATAGCCGGAAGAAATGACTGACTGCTGGGTGCAAATCGAGCGCGCGATGCGCTTGATGACGGTGCAGGAAAATCGTAACCGCGACAATGGTAATGTGGGTCAGCACCAGCGCGACCACCACCAACCCCCACCACGGCAGATCAAACAGGCCGGAAAACAGTACGGATTCCATTTGCAATTCTTTGCCCGTTTACATGTTTGTTTTTAATATACCTTCAGATAGCGCCATGTGTTTTGATCTAAGTCATATTACGGCACGCGGCAGCGGACCTAGGCATAAGACATTAGGGGACCGCCACTATCCCCGGTGTGCTTATCTGCCTTTTGCCTTAATGACTTATCCTTTCGCCTACGCGCCTCAGGGCAGTTCCCGTCAGTCGTCAGCCGACAGTCGTCACCGGGTTTAAACCATTCCTCCTTCGGGCATGCCCCTCCTCACCTTCACCGACGCCCAGCTCGCCTACGGGGAGCTGCCGCTGCTCGACCGCGCTTCGTTCGTGATGGAAGCCGGCGAGCGCATCGGGCTGATCGGCCGCAACGGCACTGGCAAGTCCTCGCTGCTCCTCGTTATCGCCGGCGCAGCAGCGCTCGACGATGGCGAGCTGAAGAAGCGCGACGGCCTGCGCGTGGCGATGGTGGAGCAAGAGCCGCAGCTGCGGCACGCGCCGACGCTGCGTGCGAGCCTGCTGCTGCGCGGCCACATCCCGGCGATACCCGACGAGCGCGAGCGCTGGCGCACCGAGGCGCGGCTCGCCGAATTCCTTCACCGCTTCGGGGTGGACGAAAACCAGGCGCCCGAAGCCGCATCGGGCGGGGAGACGAAGCGCGCGGCGCTTGCCCTCGCGTTCGCGCTCCAGCCCGAGCTGCTGCTGCTCGACGAGCCGACCAACCACCTCGACCTCTCCGGCATCGAGGAGCTCGAGAACGCGCTGGTGAAGCAGCCGTCGGCGATCGTGGTGACCCACGACCGCGCCTTCCTCGACCGCTTTGCCACGCGCATCGTCGAGCTCGACCGCGGCCTGCTGAGAGCCTACCCGGGCAACTACACAGACTTCGAGCGCAGGCGGGAGGGCGAGCTCGCCGCCGAGGCGGTCGCGCGGCGCAAGTTCGACAAGTTCTGGGCGCAGGAGGAAGCGTGGATCCGCAGGGGCATCGAGGCGCGGCGCACACGCAATGAGGGCCGTGTCACCCGGTTGATGCGCCTGCGCGAGGAGCGCGCCGCGTCGCGCGAGCGCCTCGGCGCGGTGAAGCTCGCCATCGGCGCCGGGAGCCGCTCGGGGAAGCTGGTGGCCGAGCTGGCTGGCGTGACAAAGAGCTACCCGGGCCGCCCCGCAGACAATCCGGTGGTTAAAGACCTGGACCTGATCATCAGCCGCGGCGACCGCATTGGCCTGATCGGCGCGAACGGCGCCGGCAAGACCACGCTCATCCGGCTGATCCTCGGCACGCTTGCGCCTGACTCAGGCAGCGTGCGCCTGGGCACCAATGTCCGGCCCGCCTACTTCGACCAGATGCGGGAAGCGCTCGACGCGGACATGACCGTCGCCGAGATGATCAGCCCGGGGTCGGAATGGGTCGAGGTGAACGGCGTGAAGAAACATGTCATGAGCTACCTCAGCGACTTCCTGTTCCCGCCGCGCCGCGCGAGCTCACCGGTGCGTATGCTCTCGGGAGGGGAGCGCAACCGCCTGCTGCTGGCGCGGCTGTTCGCGCGGCCCGCGAACGTGCTCGTGCTGGACGAGCCGACCAACGACCTCGACATCGAGTCCCTGGAATTGCTGGAAGCGGCACTGCAGGACTACGACGGCACGCTGCTGCTCGTGAGCCACGACCGCGCCTTCCTCGACAATGTCGTCACCGAGACCCTCGCGGCGGAAGGCGGCGGCCGCTGGCACGAATACGCCGGCGGCTACGCCGATTGGGTCCGCCAGCGCCCCGCGCCCGCGGGAGACGCATCACCCGTCACCCGTCACCCATCACCGAGTGCAACGAGCCGGCGTAGCGAGCGAGTGAAGCTCAGCAACAAGGAATCCCGCGAGCTGGAAGCGCTCCCGCGCGAAATTGAATCGCTTGAAGCCGAACAGCGCTCGCTCGCCGCGCACATGAGCGCGCCGGACTATTACCGGCAATCACCCGACATCCTGCGCGCCGACCAGGGCCGCAGCGCAAAAATCGAGGTGCAGCTCATGGAGAAACTGGAACGATGGGAGGCGCTGGAAAGTAAATCGAGACAGATCCCATCGACTTGAGGGATGAAGGCTGTGCACCAGAACTGGTGATGGGAACTGGTGATGGAGATACTGGTGATGTGTATTGGTGATGAGTGATGGGTTCTTTGCGCCCGAATTTCTGGATCGGTATCCAGATATTCCCTTGGCGTCCTCCGCGTCCTTTGCCGTGAAGCTTTCCTTTTCCTCTGCGTGCTTGGCGTCCTTGGCGGTGAGGCTTCTCGTTTCCCACCTAAACATCGAGGCAGAAGGCAATAACCCCGGTGACGGGTGATAAAGGTTGGTGACTAGTTACTAGATTCCGTCACTCATCACTCGTCACGCATCACTTGCTTCACTGGGCCGGCAGCAGTCCCAGGCTCTCGAAACGCAGGAACAATTCGCGGCAAGCCCAGGCGTCCGTGGCGGCGTAGGTGATCTGCGCCGGGGAGAGGCGCGGCGCGGCCCAGTTCGAGGTGCGGTTGCCTTTGGGAATCCGGAACCCGAGGAACATTCCGGCGAGATTGCGCACGCCGGTCTGGCCCAGGCCGCGTCGGCGCGCGACAACCCCCAGATCGACCACATTTTCCACCGTGAATGGAAATACCAGCTTGAGCTGGCGCAGATCGTGCGCCAGCGCGACGCCGGCCTTGGCGAGGTCTGGCTTCGCCAGCAGTTCCACGAGGGCGGGGAAAACATCCAGGCGGCTCAACTGAAACAGGTACACCGCGCGGGCCGTAGCTGCCTGGACCAGGCAGGGCAGATGGTTCTCGCCCTTCCTGAACGAGGGCCGTGTCTCCGTATCGAGGCCGACGACGCGTTCCTCCCTGATGTCCTCCCGCGCTTCCTGCAAGTCGTGCAGCGTTGTCACCAGGGACACCTTGCCCTCGTAGCGGCGGATGGGCAGGTTGGCTATATCTTCTTTCGAGATGCTCTTCATTGGCAATGAACAACAAATGGAGACAGGCCCCATTTGCTGGCAAGCGCAGTGAGCCGTGATTCGTGAGTGGTGATTCGGCGGAAAAGGGGATCAGTGTAACTTGGTTGCGGCTGGTGTGCTGACGGGGAGCGGAAAAGATACACTGACCCCACTTACCACGACGCGGCCATGCGCTACGCCTCGGAAGGCGTTCCGCTCATCGTTCGTCGCGCAAACGGGCGCACCGACAACAATCCCGTGACGCTGCGCCTCGATACGCCGGTTGAAGTTGATTACGTGCGCCACGGCGGCATCATGCCGTATGTGGTGAGCGAGATCACGAAAGTAACCCGTGGGGAACAGACCGCTAAGGAGGGCTCCGCTCCAACGGATTCGTAGGGGCCTGTCCCCCAAGAAAAACGATCCTCTCCGCGGACGACAGGGGTAGTGGCCTGTTTCCTAAGCACTCCAGGCGCTTTCGCTTCCGATGTCAGTCCGGGGCAGCCCAGTTTTTCGCCCCGCTATGTTCGGTAACGCACAGACCCCGCCTCGAGGAGCGCGGATCCTCATGTCAGGTTAGCCCAAGTCCCATTTTCCGCGCCGGATAACGTGGGAGCCGCTGCACGCAAAGCGTGGATTGTTGAAACAGAAAGCAATGCAGGGGGCTTACCGAGACACGCACATTTTGAGAGGTATGATCAATGAAACCAGAAACAGAAGGGAAGTTAACGTATGGATTTTGGGGGATTGTTGGTGGGGCGGGCCTCGCAATGATCATCGGCTTTAATTGGGGTGGTTGGTCAACCTCCAGCACGACCGAGAAGATGAGCGAAGAAGCGGTCCTGGCAAGCCACGCGGCGATCTGTGTCGCCCAGTTTATGAACAGCCCGAACCATGTGGCGCAACTCAAAACATTTCAGGGAACCGATAACTACAATAGATCCGAGCTCATTGAAAAAGGGGGCTGGGATAAAATGCCCGGGCAAGAAAAAGCGGTTTGGGGTGTATCTGGCCCATGTGTCACGGGGATTGAAGCCGTTGTCAGGGCCGAGACCTAGAACTTAGGAGACAGATTGGGTAAGAAGGGCCGGGCTCGATTTAGCATAATTTGAGCCTGACCCGTTTATTCGTTCTATACCGGCGGTTGCTTTCGGCGCATAATACGGATGTCGAATTCGTCTCTGGGTCGGTCCGCGGTCACTCTCGGGCCGGCACTTCCGATTTTCTCCCACAGGTAATTTGATGCTTCGCGCACTGTTGCGCGCGGCCACGCCACATCTGGAGGCATTATGTCTAACGGCACCGTTAAATTCTTCAACAGCATTAAGGGCTTTGGCTTCATTCAACCCGACGACGCATCGAAGGACGTGTTCGTCCACATTTCCGCGGTGGAGCGCTCCGGTCTCGGCACGCTGAGTGAGAACCAGAAAGTCTCGTTCGACCTGGAGCGGGGTCAGAACGGCAAGACCTCGGCGGCAAACCTCAAAGCCCTCTGAGATCCCGTGTCGGGGCGGCCGACGCCGTCCCGATTCCGGCTTTAAACACAGAGGGGGAGACGGATTTGGCCAAGGAAGAACTGATCGAAATGGAGGGCGTCGTCAACGAGGTGTTGCCCGACATGCGCTTTCGCGTCGGGCTGACCAACGGTCACACTGTGACCGCCTATATGTCCGGCAGAATGCGTAAACACCGGATCCGCATACTTGCGGGAGACAAAGTCAGCATCGAGCTGACGCCCTACGACCTCGCGAAGGGGCGCATTACTTTCAGGCACAAGGACGAGCATGTCGCCGTTGCCCCGGCGAGCCGCCGTCCGGCCTATCACGGGAGGCGCTGAGCCTTTAGGGGACAGGCTCCATTCAAACACGCCTGATAAGGCGTGATGAGTGACGGGTCACGAACAATTCTTGGTGGCCGGTCTTTTAAACCCGTTCCTTACGCGCAACCCGCAGCCCTGGCCGGGCCGAGGTCCGGCATGCGACCGGTCAGCAGGTATTCGATGAGTTCGGCAACGGAAGGGATCACCTTGCCGAATGGCAAGCTTTCACTGCCCCTGAAGAACAGTCCTTTTTTCACGTCCCCCTTGAGCGCAAACGCGAGCCGCGTATCGATGCAGAACTGCCCCATGCTCGCGATGCCATCACGCAGCCCGCAAACCGACAGGCAGTTGAGCCCGGGAACGCAGCGAACCGGATCGGCTTTCGCGTGTGACTGTAATGCTTTCTCACGCCGCAGATAGTTTTTCAGCCAAGGTGTCAGTACCGCGCGCGCCGGTAGCCCGGCCACGCTCATGAAAGTAACGATATCCTCGGGTTTGGCGTCAGCCAGCACCTTCTTGAAGTTTGGATGAGCGTCGCTCTCCTCGGTGACCGCGAACGGCGTGCCGATTTGCACGGCGGACGCGCCGAGCGCGAGCATCTCGCGTAGTTTTTCATGGCTGTTGATGCCGCCGGCGACGATCAGTGGTATGCGCTCGCGCTCGATCTGCAGTTCGCGCAGCAGGTCGAAGATGCCCGCCAGCACTGGCGCGAACTCGAAACGCGAATCAAAGATTTCCTCCGGACGCGTGGCGCCGACGTGGCCGCCGGCGTAGCGTGGCTGCTCGATCACGATGGCGTCCGGAAGCCGGTTCTTGCGCAACCACTTCTTGACTACAATGCTGACGCCACGCACGTCGGACAGGATAGGCAGTAGCGCGACATCAGGAAAATCCTTCACCAGGTCAGGCAGATCGAAGGGCAGGCCGGCGCCCATCACGATTGCATGCGCACCGCTTTCGCAGCTTTGGCGCACGTAGGCGGCATACTCGGAAACCGCCTTCATCACGTTCACCGCGAGCGCGCCACAGTCGCCCGAAATGTCGAGCGCCATGCGAATTTCCCGATCGAGCGCGATCAGGTTGAGTTTGTCGAGTTCGCCTTTGTCGGTGCAGTCCTTGGCGCGTTCGAGCAGGTCGGCGTGGTGGTGGCGCAAATCGACGCTCGAGATCGTGCCGAGCGCACCGTGGCGCGCCACGGTGCCGGCGAGCCCGTGCGCCGAAACGCCTACGCCCATGCCGCCTTGTACTATCGGCAGCAGCGTGCGCGTTCGCAGGCGCCAGCGCGGCAATGGGCTGTCGATGGCGTTAGCAGTTTGGGACATGTCTGCCGATTTGTTGAAGCAACAATGTAAGGCATTCATTTTCTCCGATTGAGGGTGCGCGATCAATGATATAAGTCATACGCGCATCCCCACGACAATGCGTGCGGCGCAGCAGGACGAGCAATCCGTCCGCGCTTTCACCGGAGGAACAAGTCGGGTCTGCCGAACTGCAGCAGGAAGCCCAACTCGTCGGCGAAGGTCCAGCTCTCGCTTCATTTGCCGTCGGCGAATTTCAGGATCTGAAACACCGATACGCCCACGCGCCGCCCCGTAGGCGCAATGCTTCTCATTGCAGGCCCTGCCAGCGCCCAGAGCCCCGCTGACGAAGCAGTGATGATCGGGGCGTTGAAAAAGCCCGGGACCGTTGATTTCGACCGTATAGTCGAAGGGGGCATCCGCAGCACATCACGAAACAAAAACCCCGCCGAGGCGGGGTTTTTGCGCTTACGACTCGACTTCAGCTGGTGAGATACTTCCCGTCTTAGACGGCCACCCGGATTCCGTAGTCAACGATATCGGACTCGGTGGGGTAGGGGCTGTTGCTGCCCGCCTTGGCGATACGCACCCCGTAATCGACGACATCAGACTCGGCCGGGAACGGGCTGCTGGCGATACGCACACCGTAGTCGAGTGAGTCCGACTGATCGGGGACCGCGCTGCGGCTATTCGCCTTGGCGACACGGATCCCGTAATCGGTTGGACCCAACTGATCGAAGAAGGGGCTGCGCTTATCCGCCTTGGCGACACGGATCCCGTAGTCAACGACATCGGATTCGGCCGGGTACGGGCTGTTCGCAGAGGCGCCGAATGAGGCGAGTAACAATCCACTGACAAGCATGGCATAAGTCATCTTCTTCAACATGATTATCTCCATTTGGTTGAGTTGATTTGCTCAAAATTCTGACTACACCTTGATATACGGCCTCAGCGCTCGTGCGGATTCAAAAAGGGAGAGACCGCACTAAACTGATGAAGAGACACGCCGATCTCTATGATCGCGGTTAGGCGATGGTCAAAATGAGTGCTAGGTCCTTATCGCTCATTCTTGCGGCAATCTTGGGTTCACTTCCACTTTCTCTGATTTTCTTAAGTTGAACACTACATCCAACCTGGCACAAAAAAGAGCCGGTCATCTCAGCCTGAATCCGTACGGGGCACTGACCTCGTAAGGGGAGATGTAGGCGTAATCGACGAAAGGAAGTCGGCAGAGTGATCGAAGGAAAGGCTGAAACGGGCTCGCTGTTAACGGGTGGCGTTGCCGTCATACTCGTATCGGCCTGCTGTGTCGGACCGCTCGTGAATGCGTCTGCAACGTTGGTTTCCAATCAATCGTTTTAAGGAGAATCACGTGACTCTGATTAAATCTACATCCGCAGTAGTACTCGCTATGGCACTCACCGGCTATCGGTGAATGCTGTCCTGGCGGACCTCCCGAGCAAGCCTGAGAGCGTCAAGACCATGGACACCAACAAGAATGGCAAGGTCGAGAAGCAG
>Ga0224512_10000163_pt1 | contig 72047 bp, 72 predicted proteins | sample SF_May12_sed_USG_4_FD_169103 | JGI IMG/M metagenome (GOLD analysis project Ga0224512, IMG submission 169103) | Sediment microbial communities from San Francisco Bay, California, United States - SF_May12_sed_USGS_13 | ecosystem: Environmental > Aquatic > Marine > Sediment | place: USA... | reverse complement strand
GACGCCTCATGAAGAGCTCGGTCATGGACCGACCGCTTTGGTTCGCATAGCCGCCGGTCGCGCAGTTCGCGTTATACTTTCCGCTACTGACCCTTTCCGGTCATTCGTGCCCGGCTGGTCTTCTCCAAAAGTAGCCGCCCACCAGCCGCCATTGTTCTGATTATTTTCCATATACTCTAATTTTTTTGTATGGTCTTCAACATACGAAAAAGGGAGACCGATATGAAATTGGCATTGATGCTTGTCCTCTCACTGGCTGTGCTTTCCGCTTATGCGCAACAGCCGCCACGCGTAATCGAGTACGAGCAAACTCAGGTACGCGACGGCTTGGTTTACGAAGTAGGTGTGGCCGACCCGTATACAGGAACAGTTGTCGAACACTATCCAAACGGTCAGAAGAAGGTCGAGGGCAATGTCGTCAACGGGAAACCAGAGGGTGCTTTCACTGCGTGGTACGAAAACGGACAGAAGAAGGTTGAGGGCACTCTCGTTAACGGGAAACCAGAGGGTGTTAAGACTGAGTGGTACGAAAACGGACAGAAGAAGGTTGAGGGCAGTGTCCTCAACGGGAAACCAGAGGGCGTTGAGACTAAGTGGTACGAAAACGGACAGAAGAAGGTTGAGAGAAATTACGTCAACGGGATACGAGAGGGTGTTGAGACTGAGTGGTACGAAAACGGACAGAAGAAAACTGAGGGCAATGTCGTCAACGGTCAACAAAATGGTGTTTTTACTAGGTGGGACGAAAACGGACAGAAACTGTCTGAAACATGCTTCCGCAATGACCTGGAATTTGTCTGGCAGGAGGGTCAGCCCTGTTTGTTAACAGCTCTTGTCACCGGGACGGTAAACGCGCAGAGCCCTCCAACCAACCTGGGAATTGCAGCCCAGGCAGGAGACCTGGAACAGGTATCCGCATTGCTGGAGCAAGGCGCCGATGTGAACGCAAAAGACAGGGAAGGCAGAACCGCCCTGATTTTGCTCACAGGCTACCCCCGCACTGATCCCCACGGCATGGAGGCCGTTGCCACTTTGCTGCTGGAGCGGGGCGCTGATGTGAACGCAAAAGACAACGAAGGTAGAACCGCCCTGATTTTGGCCGCACGCTTCGCCCGCAACACTGAGGACGTGGTCACCCTGTTGCTGGAACAAGGGGCCGACGTGAATGCAACGGACAACGACGGCGTTTCCGCACTGTGGAACGCAGCTTCCGGCGGCAATGAAGCCGTGGTCCCTCTGTTGCTGGAGCGGGGCGCGGATGTGAACGCAAGGACCTACCTCGGAGGTACCGCGCTGGCCAGGGCGGCCCTCCGCGGCCGTGAGGGCATCGTTTCACTTTTACTCGACGCAGGAGCGGATGTTAACGCAAGGGACCATGATGGCGAGACCCCGCTGATGAAAGCTGCTTCCTGGGGCTTTGAGGCCGTGGTTGAATTTCTGCTGGAGCGAGGCGCGGATGTGAACGCGCAGGATGACCAGAACAAAACGGCCCTGATGTGGGCAGCCGAAGGAGGCAACCAGAAGGTGGTCGAACTGCTTCGGGCAGCAGGGGCCGAGGAATCGCCATCACCCCGAACCATAGATTTAAACGCGCTGGGCCGTCAAAAATTCACACCGGTTCCGATCGCACAACCATCGACCAGTTCGCCGGTGGTTAAGGCCGACGGGCGTGAGGCCGTCGAGCCCGGGGTGAAGGCCGATGGGCAAGAGGCCGTCGAGCCCGGGGTGGTGGGTTATCGAGTCTTCACGCTGCCGATTCGCTATCAACACGAAAAACGCATGAACGACGAGTTGGTATTCAAACTGTTAACCGTTACCGCCGTGAATCGTCTGCAAGCGGCGGCCCAATCTGATGAAGAACTGAACTCCCTCAAGTACGAGGACACCATGGCGGCTTTAAAGGCAGTCGGTGTCGAATGGTCGAACGATACCAAAGTCGTGATTGGTCGTGACGAGGAAGCGAATGAGGATGTGGTGACCATCAGTCGGCCGACCGGGGAGGCGGTAGTACGGTATGACGCAAAAGGAAATTTGAAGGGCGCGGAAAAGAACTTTTTAAAATGGAGAAACAAGGAAAAAGACGGAGGGAAGAAGCTCTTCAATACGGCGCTGTGCTGTTGGGGGTTGCGAACGCCCCAACAGAAGTCGTTTTGCAACCCGTACGCTGCATGCGCCCGCGGGGCGTTCGAGTGCGAGACAACCCTTGGTGCTGGCGCTATGCAATGCCGGCAGGATGCATTTGGTAAGCAGAATTAAAACTTACGGTCCGCGGCCAAGTTGGCCAAGCTATCCATGTCTTGCAGGCCAGCCACCGCAACCTTTGCCAACGTCTAGCGTAAAGTCCCAGGGAAGCAGCCACCTCCCCAAAGCTGCCGTTCGCCTCATTTAGGCTAAACTGTCGGCTACTGACCCTTTCCAGCCGGTCAGAACCATCCTCAGGAATCGCCAAAAGGAAGTACGTGGAATGCGACAAGTCGAAGTTGAGATCTATTCTGACGCTTCAAACTTAGCCGTCATTAGACATCCTGGTCGGCAATTCCCGGGCTCCCTCATCCAAGGTGACTCACTGCACATCTTGTGTTCTCGAATCGACGAAGCCATGCGCGCTCTTGATGCTAACGATCTTGAGGAAGCCCGAGGCTGCATGATGGAAGTCAGTGATTCACTTCATGGGCGCCTTGCACATTACAAAGAAATACTGAGCGAGCATGGGATTGGGCTTCCTTTCTACGAAAAACCTGCTGAATAGCCGTCTGGCTGGATAGCCGCAATTGCCAGCGGCTGGTTCTGGCCGTCTCCAGCTAGTCGCCTGGTTTCGACTACAATGACTGGTGTTGACCCATACCGGATTCTCAAATAACTGATGGCTGGACTGCTTATTGTCTGACTTCCTCTACATCGTTGGCGAAGGCGCCGAATACAAGGAAGGCATCGAGTCCGAGCTAATCGAGCACATTCGCGCAAGCTTGTCCGGAACCTGCCCGCACACATTTATTGCGCGTATTCGAGTCATCGTTCGAGGCTCGCACGGAGGCCTTTCAATTGAGCCCTTGTACTTGCACAAGAAAATCTATGCTGATGCTTTGACCAGCATCGTGAATTGGATTCGCCCACTCGCTGAACACGTCGTCGTTAGAATGGAGGGCCATCGTGGCGCCGAACCATTACCGGTTGCGGAACGGCGATCAGGCACTTTGAACGACGTACTCAAGTTTCGTAAGGGCGCAGGCTCCCGCGACGTATACTTGGTGGAAGTCGAAATCACCTGACGACCGTCCGGTTATGGCCGATTGCAGAAGTTAGCGATTTCCCTTAAGCAGCCACTCGAGCGGCAGGTTTCGGGCAAAGCAGCCGCTCAGACTCAGTGCAAAGAAAGGGTCAGGACTGGCCGCTTGGCCTTTGCGACACTGTGGTCGCAAGGGACTGAAATAATGGCGTTAAAGCTGCATTCCGCCACAAATTTGTTTAACGTCGTCTGCGTTTTCGCCTATGGGCATTTTTCGGCTTCTGCTTTTCATAGGCCAACGTGATCTTGTGGAATTCATCGCTGTCTTGGGTGATTTGGCGACCGCCTATTTCGAAGCAGGTGCCACGTCGTTTTGGGCCGAATACTCTGGCGAACTCACCTCGAAAAGCGTGAAAGCACTGCCATTTGCGCTCATCCACTTCCTTACTGCGGTAGCCGGGCTGTCCGGGTGTTCGACCGTATTCATCGGAGGCAAATGATCGCACGTCTTCCCAACCGGCAATAAACTGTCCGCCGAAACTAGCCGTTCGTGGATCAGGGAACAGTAAGTAACCATCACCGAGCTGATCCCATCGCCCCCGTGGGAACTTGTCCTCGGGATATAGCCACTCTTTTTCCGCAGCAGCGATATATCGATAAGCCCGGCTCTTGATGATGAAGTTGATCTCGTTGACCTCTTCGTCGGACAGCATTCGTCCGGTTTGAATGTCCGTCCACTTCATAATGGCGCCACGGAACAAGTCAGGGTTCGGTCTCGGCTTTAGCGGATCACCATACGGATCGCGAAGCCATGAAAGGTTCGTCAGGATGAGACTCTTGTCGAGGCTCAGAGGAAACAGCGTGTGCGTGCCGGTCATTCGTACGTCCGGATCGCTGAATCCCTGACAGTATCTTGATCCCGGGAAGCAACCCATGTTGTAGACGGTGACTGGGTGATCCGAGATTATGAACTTCGTTTCAGACTCAGATGCATCAGCGATGCTCCAAACGCACTCAGTCCAGATAGCACAATACATTCGCTGAAGTTCTTGCATCAGCATCAAGAGTTCGTTCTTGCCGGTCGAACCTGTCAGCGAGGCAAAGTGCGCGAGGCCCTTGGGTGTCCTGAGCTTCTGCAAATTCATGTAACGCAATAGCGGCATTAGGTTGCCGTTAACGTCGCCTGAATACTCGAAATTCCCGAAGAAATCGACGGCACGTTTGCCTTCGTCGTCAATCGGGCCGAAGAACTTCTCCTCGATCTCCGTCGATTTCCAGCTCCCGAATTGGGTGGTGTACAGATCATCCTGAACGAAGCACAGGGGTGGTCCCCATCGCAATAATGCTTTTCGTGTGTATCGCTGGCCGCCACTAGAGACCCGCGTCTCCGGCTTCAGGTCGAGGTAGTAGAATTTGTTTTCTTTACGCGCAGGCGGGATGAAGCGGTACTGGTACCACTGCGGAACATAGTGATTGCGCGTAAATTCGTTCACTCGCCGGTACGTTGTCCATCGATTTCCCGATCATCGCTTCAGGTCCCCACCTGCATACTGCGAGCGGGGGTTGTACTTATAGACACACAGCTTACAGAAAAAATGGTCCCATGGATTACAGAAACAACCAGGTTGGGATGGCGGATAGCGCCGCAAAGATCGAGGCGATGACAACCATCCAGAGCACAACGGCTAAAAACTTCACTTTCCGTCTCGTCGAAGAAGCGATGCCTAAATTGGAACAAGAGAAAAGCCCCGGATGCAATTTTTCCGATCATTCAGGTCCTGTTGTCCCAAACATTCAGGAATCCCGACAATTGGCGGAGAAAGCTAGCTCTTTCGATTATCCATATATGCGTATAATGTATATTATGTTAAATGACATATGGATTTAAGAAAGCGGCCTTTTAAGGACTCTTCCAATCCACCCTCTCTTAACGCAGAACCGGTTGAATTCGCTGCGTCTGTCGCCGCCAGCAGCCCCAGCCGCTTGCTCTGTGCACAGATTAACCATAACCTAACAGGAGTCGCGCCATCGGTGGGGTCTGTCGCGACCAACAATAAGAAACGTTGACAGGACGCGTAGATGTTCCGATACACCTCTCGCAGACACAAACAGCTAATGGATGTTTCCGAATTAGCTCTTCAGGATGCGTCGGAGTCATCACTGCCGCGTGAGTCGCGTATCGCGACGACGGTGTTGCAAGACCGCCGAAAATATCAGCAGTGGGAAACGCGCCACGCCAATCTGCTGCTCCCGGTGGCTCAACACAGCCGCAAGAAGCGCCAGATCGTAGCCCTGCGAAACGCCGAGGTCGAGCTCGTGCATCGGCGTGCCTTTTTCAATTATTTGCAGGCACACGAGGTGCGCGGCAAGCAGCGGGAACGGCTATTTCGCTTGTTTCATTCCACGCTGGACTACAACGACGCGATTCTGGCTGAGCACCGGCACTACATGCTCGCCGTATCGAGCCGCATTTCCACCGACCACATCATCGACGTCATGGACGATGTCACCAGTACGCGATTGCTCCGCCAATATGAGAAGACGTTCGGACGCTATTTCGAAATGAAGTGCTACGTGGCTTGCGCGCGTGACAGCGACTGCAGTCAATTGGTCTACCAGTCCATGCGGGACCTGCAGAAGCAACTATTGAGAATCCGGCGGCAAATCGAGTCGGAACCGCCATCCGGCAATGGCGGGAACTTCGATCGGCAGGAACTGCTTGCGCGCAGCGGCCGTTACAAGGCGCTGAACTACCTGAACGCCTGATCGCTAACGGATCAGACCAGCCACCCAAAAACGCCGCCCGTCAGCAAACCGTATATCAGCGCATCGATAAAGTTCTTGACCGTTATTCCCCAGGGACGTCCAAACCAGATGCTCTCCGGAACCAGTGCAAAGCTATTGGCGATGAACGCGACAGTGCCGGCAACACGGAATACGGCCAGATAATCGGCTTCCGGCGACAGCGTGCGTGAAACGAAATACGCACAGAGGACCCCTACCACGACAAAATAAACAAACATGCCAACGAGCTTGGGCCCCATGGCCGGCATGCCGTTTGGCAGCATCGTGATAAACGCCAGTGGCCCATCCTCGTATTTTTGCCTGGTTTCAGGCTTTTTCTGTTCGGCCGGGTCGATGCAATACGGCAACAGATAGTAGCCAGGCTCGTTGCCCCGCAGAGCGGCTCGCACGCTTTCCTCGTCGGCGGTCTTCTTGTAGTCGCGATCGTGGTACTTGAGCGCGGCCCAGATCAAAGCGCTAATCACGAAGCACGCGCCGGCAGACACGAGTATGGGAAGCCAAAGATCAATGATACCCATAATAACCCCCTGTTTTTATGTATTTTTTCTACTTTCAGCTCTCATTGTAGTATGTTTTGGGCACGATGATGCTGCGATTGCTCCCGTTACTCACCGGCCTCTTGCCGCTCGTTGCCATGTTCGGCGCGCTCTGGATCGGAATCGCGCACGAGGTGCTGCCGTCCTGCGTGCCGTTTATCGATGGCTGTGTGTCAATCAGTGCGACCGGACGCAAACCGCCGGGCAGTTTCTTGTTTCGGGCGATCATGCTGCCGCAGGCGGCTTTGCTGGCCCTGGTCTGGTACTACCACGTGCTCTGGCTGCGTTCACTGAATCCGCATCTGCGCCGATCTACGTCAGCGGCAATCCTGACGAGCGGTCTGATCGGCGCCCTCGCCCTCGTCGTCTACGTGACCTACCTCGGCACCCAGGAACCGCTGTACGAGTTCATGCGCCGTAGCGGGATATATTTCGGTTTCCTGGGACTCGCCCTGGCACAGATGACCGCGGCTGTTTCTCTGTATCGATTCTCCGGGATCAGCCGCCGCTGGCGCCTTCGGCCCCTGGCCAGCACAATGCTGGGCATCTGCGTGGCCACGTTCGGTCTCGGCATCCTCACCACGATTCTGAAGGCCATTTACGAGAACGACGCAGTCATCGAGAACAGCATCGAATGGACGGTATCCGTCCTGATGCAATGTTACTTCCTGGTAATGTTTCTGGCCTGGCGCCGCACAGGATTCGCGGCTTCGGTCAATACGACCCCTGGCTAGCCAGAATGGCGGCTCAGGTGGCGGCGCCGGTCATATCGGACTCGTCGAGCAGATCTTCGAGTTCCTGGTCATCGTTGGCCTCTTCTGCGGGGGCCAGCGAATAATCGAGAACACCGGTGGCAATCATGTCGGTTGAGGCCTGGGCCACTTCGAGTTCAGTTTCGACCTCTCGAAGCTTGACCTCGGACTTGAGATTCTCGGTGGCACGATCCGAGAGCTCCGCACGGAGTTCCCGCGTCTTCAGAACCGACTCCTTGAGGTCCCTTGTCGTTTCCTCGAGCTTCTTTTGCTGGTGAGAGATGACGTTATCGCGTTTTTCGACGCCGCCCCTCAATTCCTCGAGCTCTTTTTCGAGGCTCCCTACCTTTCCGCGGGACTCTTCGGCATCTGCCTGTGCGACCCGCACCTCAGCTTCCAGTGAACGGATGCGATCGTCGCGCGGATCCCGTTTCTTGGCCTTCTGTTTGGATCCAAAGGAGCCACTGATTGATGACAACAACCAGCCGAGCAGGAATGCACCGACCGTCATCAGGATCAGGTTCTGAGGGATTTCAAAAAACATCGCATTAGATTATGCACTTTTGAGTTTTTGAGAAGGACAGAGTTCTCAATCCGGCAACGCTGAGTGCAGTCAAAAAAGACCATTTATGATTGTTATGAGATCTCTAAGACTTCTAATAACTCTATATTAAACAATAATATAAAATACTTTATTAGAAATAATCCGAGCTTTATCCGGTGCTAATCAGGCGCTTAGTCGCCGCCTCAGCGATTGGCCCAATAGCGCACGCCTTGCGCATCCAGAAACGACTCTGCGGCCACACCTTCAAGTATGGCCAGCGTGCTGAGCATGCCCGCCTGCGTACAGGTATCGGCGGCCACTGTGATCGATCGTGGCGCATTTCGCATCGGCCAGCCGGTTCGTGGATCGAGGATGTGGCTGTAGCGAACGCCCTCATGCATCAGGAAACGTCGTGCATCGCCACTGGTTGCCAGTCCACCCACCTTCAGGTCAATGAGCTTTTGCACGTCTGTTGCGGCCGACTCGAGTGCCTCGATCCCGACCTTCCAGGCATCCCGCAAGACGGGTTTTCTGATCGCAACGAGGTCGCCACCAAAATTGAGCAAGCAGCTTGCAGCGCTGGCTTCACGCACCAGCCCGGCGGCCCGATCAACGGCGAATTCCTTGCCGATGCCGCCGAAATCGATCTCCATGCCCTTTTTCATGCGCAGCACGGGCGTTTTCCAGGTGACCTTTCCCCAGCCCACATACTGCAGCGCCTCTGCGACCTCGGCCTTGCCCGGGATCTTGCCGCCACCATCAAAACGCCAGACACGCCGCAGCACACCGGAGGTGATGTCGAAGCGCCCGGCGCTGATTTCGTAGAGAGTGGCGGCGAAGTCGATGAGCTGAGCTGTTTCCGTATCGACGGACACGGCAGAGCCGCCGGCCTCATTGATCCGACTGATGACATTGCCCGGCACATACCGGCTGAACTTGTCCTCTATGCGCCAGGCCTCTGTCGCTGCGAGCTGTGTCAGGTGTCGCGCCTCGGCCGCATCCTCAACCTCGCAAAGGACTTCGCAGGGACTCGCCATGGCAAAGAACTGTCCTCGCCAACAGCCGTCGCCCCGGGCGACATCGATACCGCGCGCGGCACGAGCAGCGTTCATCGGCGCCTATTTGCCGAACTGGTAACCATATTGAAGGATGATTGCATTCAGATCCGGGTAATTGTCCTGATCCAGCTGATTCCCGATCAACTGGTCGGCTGCAATGTTGCCCGATTGACGATACAGCTCCAGGCGCACATGCATATCGTTGCCCCCGCCAGTCTTCCAGCCGTATTTCAAGCCGGCCGTGATGGCGTCAAAGTCACCCAGCCGGTAGTCGGCCGATGCGTAGGCGGGCAATGGGTCACCGTCTGTCAGATGCGGCCGATAGAACTCGGCCGCACTCTGCGAGTAGAACCGCAGGTGTGGCTCGAGGTACTGACTCTCTCCTGTCGGCCAGCGGAGTCGCAAATCGACGGTATGTGAATCGATTTCCCAGTCGTCAGTCATGTAGCGATACGACGCATCGAGGACCTTGCCACTCATGTAGTACTTGGCCTGCGAATAGAGGCTGTGCTTGCGCCGCGAATCCGGCCGATGTTCATAGAAATTCAGGTGCGATGGACTGTCGACACCTGGAACCGGTGCTATCGGCACGGCGTCCCCGCTCGTGCCATCTACAACGCTCAGTATTTTGTAAGGGTCATTCAGGTAGCCGCTGGCGTCGCTGTAGGAATAATTAACCTGCACGAGCAGATTCTTTGATATCACCTGTGTGACGCCGACAACGAAGTCGACAATGTCCTTGCTCTCATCCGGACCGCTGTTGCCGCCATCACCGTCACCGTCACCGTCGTCGTTATCAACCGCATTGCGCATTTGTGTCAATCCGGGCGGCGCGCCACCGACAGGGTCAAGACTGTCCTGCGCAAGAGCCAGGCCGGCAGACAACGTGGTGTTGCGCTTGTTGAAGTCGCGCGAGATTCGGGCATTCAGGCCGACATGTGTGTAGTCATATTCGACCGATGCGCTGGCGCCAACATTGATGGCGTACAAACGCCCCAGTGGCTGTTGCCAGTTCGCCGTGATTGCTACTCGCGAATCGCGAAACGTGTCGTCAATCGGCATATCGCCCGCTGGCGTCGTGTAGGTCTTCCTTCCGGAGGGTTGCGTAAACGTTTGCGGAACCGATTGCGGCAATGCGCCGTTCGGCGATGCACCGGTCAGCGCGTCGAGCGTGAGTCCCAGGCTCAGAAAACGATCATCCACAAATACCCGCCGCGACAAGACGTTCAGACTGAGATCCTGGACACGATCGTCGTCCTCGGCGTAATACAGCAGGGCCGTGTTGAAGTCCCAGCCCGGCTCGTCCTGCGCCTGCACCGGCTCGGAAGTCGCTGTACCCAGCAGCGTACAGGTGGCGGCAGCGAGCGCTCCACTGATCGAACGATGGTCTTTGCTGCTCATGCCCTGCCCTCAGTTACAACCACAGCCGCCACCGCCGAATCCGCGGCCGCCGCTCGAGGCTTCCTTGCTGAAATAGATGTGATCATCGGTTGCTGCCTCAACCGCATCCGTCGTTAGCTGCATCTCATCCCTGGCCAGAATATCCCGCTCCCAGGGCTCGACGCCCATGCTCGTGCAGCCCGATACAATGCCGGCAAGCAGCAAAACCTCTAGCAACAATCTGACTTGCATTGACTCACTCCAACAGGCTTAACGCTTCGACGATGGCTGTTTCATACTCTTCCTGTTTCCTGACCTTGAATCCATAGTGGCGTTTTCGAATCTCACCATCGCGTCCAATCAGAAACGAACTCGGCATGGCAATGACATCGAACTTCCTGGCCAGGTCCTTGCTCGTGTCGTAGAAAATCCGGAAGCTGGGCGGGAACTCGCGCAGAAATTCCTCGGCGGCAGCACGCTCCTCGTCGAGATTGACACCGATGATGACGAGCCCTTTGTCGGCGTGCGCGTCGTGCATGGCGTTGAGCCAGGGGAAAGATCGTCGGCACGGAACGCACCAGGAGGCCCAGAAATCGACGATGACGACCTTGCCCTCATGTTCAGCCAGATCGAACGTTGCCTCTGATCCGGCAGCCCCGCCGTGCCAGGAAAACAGCAGGCACGCAGTCAGCAGCGCCAGCCGGCGCATCAGGATTGCATCCCGGGTTTGCGCGCAATTCTTGCGGTCATTTCGTTGCCTTTGCCCAAGCATAGAAAGCCATCTGGAGTGTCGCATGCACGTTTTGGCGGGAGTATAGGGAGTTATCCTTAAGGCAGTCTTAACTGCAGGATCTGGTCGGGAAAATCGGTAAACATGGCATCAACTCCGATTTCTATGGCGAAATAACGCACGAGTTCGGCAAATGACGAGAAGCCCGGGGGCAGTTCATCCGCGCGGAAGGTGTAAGGATGAACGGCCAATCCGGCCTCGTGTGCCTGCTCGGCCAGGCCGGTCGGCACCAGTTCGCCGTCGCTTTCACGGACCTCGTACAGATGAGACAAATGCGGGCCGATGGCGTCCGCCGTTTCGGCCAGCCGCCTGATGCCCTGCGCGGATCGCAGGGCATCGTAGTCCGTATCGGCTTCCCCCCAGCTGTTATTGCCGATGAGTTGCACAAGCTTGAAGGGACAATCGAGTTCCTGCCTGAGTCTGCGCACCTCGACGTCGTCGAAACACTGCAGGAATACCGGGTCCTGCGCATGTTGGTAGCCGAAGTCCGCGAGGATCTCGAGCAGCCGCGGCGCGATGTCGACGCCCTGTTGCCGATGCCACGCCGGGCGCTTGATTTCCGGGTAGATGCCCGCTTGCCGCCCGGTTTCCTCGTTCAGCCTGCGAATAAAGGCAAGCTCCTCACGCAGCGTATTGAGACGAAAATCACCGCTGCGGGCCGGGTATCGCTCCGGGTAGACCGGGCTGCCATCGGCGTTCATCCGCTCCCAGATGCTGAGAGACGCCAGTTCCACCAAATCAAAATCGCGTACGTAGTAGCGCCCGTCGCCCCGGGCCCTGTCGGGAAATCGTTCCGCAACATCGCTAACGCGGTCGAGATAGATATCGTGCAACACGATAAGCTCGTCGTCGCGACTGGCAACCACATCCTGCTCGAGGTAGTCCGCGCCCATTTCGTGCGCCAGACCTTTGGCGGCGAGCGTATGCTCGGGCAGATAGCCGGACGCGCCCCGGTGGGCAATGACCAATGGCCTCATGACAGACAAATTCTAGAAAAGGCTCATAAGTTATTGATTAATTTAACTCTCCGTCCGCGTCGAAGCCCGGAAAGTCGATGACCTCCCAGCGCGCGGTATCTTCGCCACGGCCCTGGCGCTTGATGGCATCGACCAGTTCGCGGTCATTCCACTCGATGTGTTCGGCAACGCGTGCAACCACATTTTCAGCCGTCTCGGCGATGCCGCCGAAGGGTCTGATCGCGATCATGCCGATGTTATTGGCGTCGGCAACGTCCATCATGTAGCTGACGAGGTCGGTCTTTTGTTCATAAACGTCAGACACGATCACGACCACCTCGGATGCCTTGATCTGTTGGATAAGCTCGTCTTTTATCGCCTCGAGGCCGCCCTCGGACGGGATATTCTCGGGTTTGCTCATGTTCAGGTAGTAGAAGCGATCGACGCTTTCGAGGAACTCGAAGACGCGTAAATAGTCATCACTTTCGGCAAATGCATGGGTGACAAACACCCGAATCGGATTCTTCTCGGACATTGCCGGCTCCCTCTCAACCGCTATCGATGCCCAAGTCTATCCAATTCACGTATGGCCGCGCTATGATCGAATAGACAGACCCGCTGGTTCCCTTGTAATCCGCTATTCGGTATCGTAGCAAGCACCTGCCATGCGACTCCTCCTGTACAACATTCGATACGCTGTCGGCGGCGGCGCCAGCATGCATATGCCGCTTCCCGGTGCCGGCTACGTATTGGGCAACCAAAATGTCCTGCCGGAGATAACCCGATTCATTAAATCGGTGGATCCGGACATCGTTGGCCTGATTGAGGTCGACACGGGCTCTATTCGCAGTCGCAAAGTGAACCAGGCGGAAAAACTGGCGTCTGATCTCGGTATGAATACGTCGTACGAAACCAAGTACGGCTCGAAATCATTCAACAAGATGCTGCCCATCGTGCGCAAGCAAGGCAACGCGTTCATGGCTGCGGCGCGCGTCCATGGCGAAACGTTTCATTACTTCGACACCGGCATCAAGCGGCTGATCATTGAGCTGGAGATGAAAGAATTCGCCGTGTTCCTGGTGCATTTGTCCCTGAAATACCGTCATCGACACTTGCAGCTGCGACGTCTCTACGATCTGATCGCAAAAACGAAAAAGCCGGTAATTGTCGCCGGAGACTTCAATACCTTCTGGGGTGAAAATGAAATCTACCTGTTCATGAAGGCAGCAGGTCTGACCTCTGCCAACCCGACTGGTATTTCAACCTACCCGAGTCGTGCACCGCGCAAGGAACTCGACTTTATTCTTTACCAGGAAGGCATCTCGGTCAGTGGATTCGAGGTGCCGCAGGTAAAATTTTCGGACCATCTGCCGCTGGTCTGTGATTTCGACATTGGCAAAGGAGCAAACTAGTGGATTTGCAACACTGGACATTGGAAACGGACGACGACGGGATTGCGTGGTTGCGCATTGACAAGGCGGATTCCAGCGCAAATGTTCTTTCGAGCGAGGTAATGACTGAACTGAATTCAGTCATTGAGTCCTTACGGGCGTCTCCGCCACGCGGGCTGGTGATCCATTCGGGCAAGCACAATGGCTTCATCATGGGCGCGGATATCAACGAGTTCACGTCGGTCGATACGCCCGAACGCGCCTACGAAGTTACCCGCCAGGGCCAACGGGTATTTGACCAGATCGAATCACTGGGTTGTCCAACGGTGGCGGCGATCAATGGTTTCGCCATGGGCGGCGGTCTCGAACTCGTCATGTCCTGCGACTATCGACTGGCGCTCCCGAGCAAGAAAAAGATCCTTGGTTTGCCCGAGGTCAAGCTCGGGCTGCATCCGGGATTCGGTGGCACGGTTCGGGCCGTACAGATATGCGGTGTTCGTCCGGCAATGCAGTTGATGCTGACCGGCAACCCGATCACGGTCGACAAAGGCCGGAAAATCGGGCTTATCGATCGTATTGCGGCAGAAGACAACTGGCGCCAGGCCGCCAGGGAACTGATCGCGGCCGCCCGTCCAAAACAACGCGCGCCGCTGCTCGAACGCCTGCTGAGCCTTGCTCTCGTCAGGCCATTCATCAAGCCCATGCTGGTCAAGCAGGTTGCCTCAAGAGTCCGCAAGGATCACTACCCTGCCCCGTACGCGATGATAGACATGTGGGCGCGCCACGGTGCCTCGACAAAAACGGGCTACGAGGCAGAAGCGCGGTCGTTTGCCAAATTGATGTGCACCGCAACATCGCGAAATCTGGTGCGTGTCTTCTTCTTGCAGAACAAGCTCAAGGGCCAGGGCAACAAGCCGACGAAAAAGATCCAGCGCGTGCACGTCGTTGGCGCTGGTGTCATGGGTGGCGACATCGCCTCCTGGTGCGCCTTGCGTGGGCTGGATGTCACCTTGCAGGATCGCGAGCAGAAATACATCGACCCGGCCATGCAGCGTGCGCAAAAGCTGTTTGAAAAACGCGTGCGTGATGACAGCGAGCGTTTGGCGACTGCGGCGCGCCTCCGATCTGACGTGAACGGTGACGGTATTGCCACGGCTGATCTGATCATTGAGGCGATATACGAAAACCTCGAAGCGAAGCAGCAGCTCTACAAAGTCATCGAAGAATCGATGCGAGCGGATGCGGTGCTTGCCAGCAACACGTCAAGCATTCGTCTGGAAGACTTGCGCACGGAACTTCGTGATCCTGACCGATTCGTTGGCGTGCACTTTTTCAACCCGGTTGCGCAAATGCCGCTCGTCGAAGTCGTGCGCTGCGCCGACACCCAGCAGGAGGCTCTCGATCAGGCTTTCGCTTTTGTGAAAGGTATCGGCAAGTTTCCGCTGGAGTGCAAGAGCGCGCCCGGCTTCGTCGTGAATCGAATTCTCGCCCCCTACATGCTCGAAGCGATGCATCTGGTGGAAGATGGACTCTCGCTGGCCGATATAGACCGCATCGCTGTCGACTTCGGTATGCCGATGGGTCCGATCGAGCTGGCCGACAGCGTTGGCCTGGATGTGGTTCTGCATGTCTCCAAGGTGCTTGGCGCCGAAATGGACGGGCCGGTGCCGGAGCGGCTTGCCGCGATGGTCGACGAAGGTAAACTTGGCCGTAAATCCGGCCAGGGTTTCTACACGTGGGTCGAAGGCAAGGCCCAGAAACCGCCGGCCGGGGGCGCGAAGCCGCCTGCGGACACTCAGGACCGGCTGATATTGCCGATGGTCAACGAGGCGATGGCGTGCCTGTCAGACGGCGTTGTTGCGGATGCCGATCTGCTTGACGCCGGGGTGATTTTCGGCACCGGTTTCGCTCCGTTTCGCGGTGGGCCGATCAATTACGCGCGCGAACGCGGTATTGAGACGGTCACAGCGCGTCTGGAGGAGCTTGCGGCCGCATATGGCGACCGATTTGTACCACAATCGGGTTGGTCGGAGAAATGAACGGGAGACGCGCGGCGCGAGGCGTAATAAACTGTGCGCCGCTTCACGATGCGGGCCTTCTACAGTACCGGAAGTTATTGAATTAAAGGTAGAATACCGAGCAGCCGGGGAATTCTGGTCAGCGAGCTGCGTTACAGGGATATAGCAAAACTAAGAACATGAGCTTTTCACAGGACGAAGCATGACGATGGAGCAGCTTAATGTAGACCTGCTCAAGGCTTTTTCGCCGCTTGATGGGCTGAAGCGCGACAATCTGGCGGCGCTTGCCCGCAAAGTGCAGTTGCGTGAGTTGTCGCCGGGTCAGGTGTTGTTCAAGGAAGGAGACACCGAGAAGCGCACCTTCTACATCGCCTCCGGTATTCTGGAACTGGTCGATCAAGGCAAGGTCGTCGAATCGATCGAAGGTGGAACCGATCCGGCACGAAATCCGGTGTCGCCGATCTTTCCGAGGCGCGTTTCAGCCAGAGCGCGAGGCCGTGTCCAGTTCATATCGATCGACAGCGATCTGCTCGACGTGATGCTCACCTGGGACCAGACCGGCACCTACGAGGTGTCCGAATTGCAGGGCAGATCGGATACCGGTGGCGACGACTGGATGACGATGCTGCTGCAAACCAAGGCATTTCATAAGATCCCGCCGGCCAACATCCAGGCCATTTTCATGCGCATGCAGCAGATAAACTACAAGTCGGGAGACGTGATTCTGAAGCAAGGCGCCGAGGGCGATTATTTGTACGTTTTGACGCGCGGCCATGCCGTGGTCACGCGTGAAACCCCGCTCTCGAAAGAAGGTATCAAGCTGGCCGAACTGCAGGTGGGCGATACGTTTGGCGAAGAGGCGCTGATATCGGATGCGAAGCGCAATGCGACCGTGACCATGTCGTCGGACGGCTCGGTCATGCGACTCGGCAAAGACGACTTCAAGAAACTGCTCAATGAACCGATGCTGGATTGGGTCAGTCGCGAAGAGGCCGAGAAAATCGTACAAAACGGCGGTCAATGGCTGGATGTGCGGTTGCCGAGCGAGTTTGAGAATCAGCACATGGACGGCGCCATAAACATCCCGCTGTACTTCATTCGACTGAAAATCAGCACACTCGATCAGGACCGCAAGTACGTCGTCTGTTGTGATACGGGCCGGCGCAGCTCCGCCGGAGCCTACATCCTGAATGAACGCGGCTACCAGGCCTACGTTCTGCGCGACGGTATCAACAAGGAAAGTCTGTAACGGGTTAAGGCGCCTGGGCCTTCAGGCTGTTACATTGTGTGAGTCGGTTTATCGCCACCCAGCGCGCCAGCCAGGTAATTCTCGATCTTCTTTTGCGTGTTGCCCTGATCCTGGTCGCTGAACTGCACGCCGATGCCGGTCGTACGTTTACCCTGCGCCCCTTTGGGCGTCATCCAGATGACCGTGCCCGCAACCGGGATTTTCTCTTCTTCGCCCATCAGATTGAGCAGCATGAAGACTTCGTCGCCGAGCCGGTAAGAGCTGTTGGTCGGGATGAACAGGCCGCCATTGATCACAAATGGCATGTAGGCCAGGTACAACGCACTCTTGTCCTTGATCGTCAGCGTCAATAATCCCGGTTTGCTCATTCGTCCTACCTCTTGGCCAGTTGCCGTATCGCGGCCTGATACGGGTTTTGGCTGCAGTTCTCAAGGCCTTCGGCCCAATCGATCAGAAGACTTTCCAACGTCAAATGGACGTTGTAGCTTCCGTTTGGCTGCCCACGCAGCCGGTTGATTATGTCTAGATAGCAGAACAGATTTCGCGTGTCCATGCGCTTGAGCACAGATTCGTCGATTGCCGCGGCCGCGCCCTGCCGGCGCACCGACGAAGCCACGAAAATGGCCTGCTGAACCTGCCTGGCCAGCCAATTCAGTACAAATGTCGCGTCAAGTCGTGCCCAGCGCGCCGCCACCTCGAGCGCGGCAGACCTGCCGCGCGCAACGTCCGCGAAGTCGCGCGTCATGCTTGCATGCGTATCGAGTTGATCAAGCGCTCCAATCGCCACCAGCGGCGCGTTTCCGGCCAGACGCATCGCCTCGGCCCAGGCCGCACCCGGTTGCCATTGGTCGAGCCATGCCAGCCCCTCGGCTTCGCCGGGAAGCCCTATCTCGATGCGCTGGCAGCGGCTCATGATCGTTGCCGGCAGCCGGCCGAGCCGATCCGCAACCAGGACCAGGAGCGCATCACCGGACGGCTCCTCAAGCGTCTTGAGCAGGCTGTTGGCGGCGTTGCTCGTCATCGCGTTTGCAGGCTCGATCACGGCAACTTTGCCGCCACCTTTGTAGCTGGTCAGGCTGAATTCAGCCACAAGCTGACGTATCTGATCGATGCCAATAGTGTCTTTGTCTTCTGCGGGCGCGATCCAGTGCAGATCAGCGTGCTCGATGACCGGCGTCGGGTGCACGGGCAGTTCCACCTGCGTTCCAATAGCCAGGCGACCTGCGGCTATCCAGGCAGCCGCAGCGCGTTTGCCAACGCCAGGGGGGCCGGTCAATAAGACCGCATGTGGAATGCGGCCGTGTTCGACGCGGTCGTTCCACGCGCTGCTGAATTCTTTTAGCCAGGTAATTTCCATTTTATCAATAAGTTATATAATCTTTATAAACTGAATTATCACATCATAACGCGTCCGCAATGGCTCCGATCGCCTGTTGCACGGTGGCGAGATCCTGCGTGGCATCGACGATGATGAATCGATCAGGCTCCGCTTCTGCAAGCTGCAAATAGGTTGCCCTGACGCGCATGAAGAACTCGCTTCGCTCCAGCTCCCAGCGATCCGGGGCACCCCGCTGCCCGGCCCGGCTCATGCCGGTTTCGACGGGCGCGTCGAGCAAGATCGTCAGGTCCGGCCGCAGGTCGCCGTGCACCCATTTGGCGAGCAGGTTGATGTCTTCCTGCGGCAGGCCGCGTCCGCCGCCCTGATACGCCCGGCTGGAGTCCGTAAAGCGATCACAGATGACCCAGGTGCCCGCAGCCAGCGCGGGCCTTATGACGTTGTTCACGTGTAATGCGCGGGACGCAAATACCAGCAGGAGCTCGGCAATATCCGGCATCGCCTCGTCGCCGTGCTCGGCGACCAGTTCTCGAATGCGCTCAGCCATCGGCGTGCCGCCGGGCTCGCGCGTCGTCAGCACGGTGTGGCCGCGTCGCTCGATTGCCTGCGTGAGATGCGCGATATTGGTCGATTTGCCGACCCCCTCGATTCCCTCGAATGTTATGAACTTGCCTGTCTGCATGCGTCTCTAGTTGCCTTGTTGCCGTTGCCTGCGGAGCTGTCGCAAATACCTCGCGACAGCGTCATCGTGTTGTTCCTTGGTTGCCGAGAACTCATGGCTGCCATCTCCCAGCCCCGTCGCCACAAAAAACAGTTCCTCACCGTCGGCCGGGTGCAGGGCCGCATGAATAGCGGCGCGTCCGGGCAACGCAATGGGCGTTGGCGGAAGACCATGCCGCGTATAGGTGTTGTACGGCGTGTCCGTCTGCAAATCACGTCGGGTCAGATTGCCGTTAAAGTCCGAACCGATACCGTAGATTACGGTTGGGTCGGTTTGCAGCCGCATGCGTTTCTGCAGGCGGCGGGTAAATACACCCGCGATTCGTGGCCGCTCGTCGGCGAGGGCCGTTTCTTTTTCGACAATCGAGGCCAGGATCAGGGCTTCGTACGGAGAAGCAAGCGGCAAGCCCGTATCGCGCGCTGCCCACTCCTCGGCGAGAACGTCCTGCATCTGGGCATATGCCCTGGCCAGCACTTTGCGGTCGCTCGTATTGCGCGGGAATCGATACGTCTCGGGCAGGAACAGACCCTCCGGGTGCGTGAATTCTATCTGCAGTTCTTCGAGCAGCGCGGGCCAGTCTTCAACGGTCAGGCTGGCGTTGATGTTGGGATCGTCGCCAAGCGCCCGCAGCAGATCCCACTGGTTCCATCCCTCAATGATCGTGAATGAATAGAGGCGCACGTCGCCGCTGCTGAATTGCTCCAGCAATTGCACGGGTGTCGTGCCCTGTTTGATCAGGTAGTCGCCCGCCTGCACCGCACTCGCCTTCCCCTTCCACCTGGCATACAGCCGGAAATAGCGTGAATCGCTGATGATCCCGCGCTCGGCCAATGTGTCGCTGACGCTCCGAAACGACGCACCCGATTCGATCGTGAAGTCCTCGCCGTCAGCGCCAACGGTAACCGCGGTATGCAAAAAGTTATTCAGTTGCAGAAAAGCGAATCCGGCTGTAGCCAGCAACAAAACCGCAACGACGAGCCCAATGACAACAAGACGTTTCACAGTGCGCACTCGGCGACGCCGGCGGCAGCCGCAATGTGCATCACGTTCCGGGTCATTGCCCCGACGATGGAATCTTCGTCACCCACTCGCCGCACGGGCAGGACGCCGAACTGGCTGTTCGTCAGGAATATTTCGTCAGCGGCATACAGCTCGTCGAGTTCAATGTCGCGAACATCGCAATGCAGTCCATTTCGCGCAAGCGACGCGATGATGTGCCGGCGCATGACACCGGATACGCCGCAACGTGAGAGCGCCGGCGTGGCGATACTGTCTTTGCTGCAGATAAACACGTTGCTCATGGTACCGCAGATGAGTCGGTCATCCGTATCGAGCATCAGGCCTTCCATGATCGACGGGTCGCGCCATTCGCGGCGCGCAAGAACCTGTTCAAGCCTGTTCAGTGACTTGATACCTGCAAGCTGCGGCTGAATTGCCAGTCGCGTCTGACAAAGTCGTACCGTAACGCCCTCGCGAAACGCATCGGCGCCGGGCAGAACGGAGTCGTACAATCCGATACGGATTACTGACCGCAGCTCGTCGGGACGCCGATAGCCGCGTGGTCCGGAGCCTGCGGTGACGATGATCTTGGCCGTCGCGTTCTCGATATCGATATCACTGGCTACCACGGCGCGTTGCAAGTCGGAAGAAAGACTGCGCTCGGCTGGAACCGGCAAGCCGAGACGCTCGCAGCCAATGTGCAAACGGTCATAGTGCAGGTCCCAGAAGCGAGGTTGCCCACCACGAATTGCCAGCGTTTCGAACAGGCCATCGCCGTATTGGAAACCGCGATCGTCGGCAGGCACCGAGTCGGTCAGTTTTCCTCGAACAAACCATTCAGTCATGTGGACAACGCCTGCAACAGCCCTTTCGCCTTGGCACGAGTTTCCGCTAATTCCGCCTGCGCTTCGGAATCGGCGACGATACCTGATCCTGCCCGGAAACTGACATCGCTGTCACGCATGACGATGGTCCGAATCAGGATATTGAGGTCGAGGCTGCCATCGAGATTCAGATATCCAAACGAGCCGGTATATGCGCCCCGCGCCCCGTTCTCGAGCTCGCTGATGATCTGCATGCAACGAAATTTCGGACACCCGGTTATGGTTCCGCCCGGAAATACCGCCCGTATCGCGTCGCCCGGTGTCACCTCTTTGCGAAGCCTCCCGCGCACATTGGAGACAATGTGATGAACATGCGCGTAACTCTCGAGCACCATCATTTCATCGACCTCGACGCTGCCGGGTTCGCATATCCGACCCAGATCATTACGCTCCAGATCGATCAGCATGATGTGTTCAGCACGTTCTTTCGGATGGGCAAAAAGCTCAGCCGACAGATTGTCGTCAATGTCGCTACTGGCGGAGCGTGGCCGTGTGCCCGCAATCGGTCTCGTCGAGACGATGCCGTCACGCACCTTGAGCAGCCGTTCGGGCGACGACGAGATGATGGTCGTGCCCCGCCAATCAACCAGGCCAGCAAACGGCGCGGGGTTGGATTCGCGCAGCGCCTCATAGATCTGGTCGGCGTCCGCGCCCTGCGCCGCTGTCCCTGACCACTGCCGCGAGAGATTGGCCTGGTAGATGTCGCCACTTGCGATCAATTCCTGTGCGCGTACCACGGCCTCAAGAAACAGCGCAGGGTCTTCTTCGACGGTATCGAGCTGACTGCATGTCCCGTTGGTGTGTGTCGCCGCGTTGCGCGCGCACGCTTCGATATCGCCGGCTATCGTGTCGCGGTAAGCCGCCGCCGAATCCTCGACGACAATCGAGCAATGCTTGCGCTGATGATCGAAAATGACAGCGGCCGGGCATCGCACGGCCATCGCGATTGGCATCGCTGTATCGGCGTGCAGGGCCAGTGCCGGTTCCACCTCGCCGGCCAGTTCGTAGCCCAGATACAGGAACCAACCGCCGGAAAATGGAACATCCATTGTGACCGGCGCAGTACGCTGTGCACTCCACCAGGCGTCCAGTGCCCGTAGAAACTCGGCCTGGCCCTCACTGTAAGGCCCCACGAGTTGCCCACGAGCCTCGAGCAGCAACGCCTCGCCAGGATACGCGAACAGTATGTCGTAGCGACCGAGCGACTGCGTCGTCGCGGTACTTTGCAGCAGAAAAGGGTAACGCTCAGGTGCGTAGCGGTGCAGTGCATGCAAATCGACCGTCCCTGTGAACGTGGGCACGGCAGCTTGCTCAGTCAAACGCGCGAAAAATCAGGCTTCCGTTTGTGCCGCCAAAACCGAAGGAATTAGACAGGGCTATACGAACGTTTGCGTCGCGCGCTTCATTTGCAACGTAATCGAGGTCACACGCCGGGTCCTGGTTGTCGAGATTGCTCGTGGGCGGCACCACCTGGTTGCACAGTGCCTGAATACAGAAGATACCTTCCGCAACGCCCGCCGCACCGAGCAGGTGCCCGGTCGACGACTTGGTTGAACTGACCATGAGGCTGTCGGCCGCAGCACCAAAGGCGCGTCGAATACCGACAGATTCGCCGATATCACCAGCCGGTGTCGATGTCCCATGTGCATTGACATAGTCGACGTCGCCCGGATCGATGCCTGCATCCCTGATGGCCGCGGCCATTGCCTTGCGTGCGCCCTCGCCGTCGGCAGGCGGTGCAGTAATATGATACGCATCACCGCTCATGCCGAAGCCGATCAACTCGGCGTAAATTGTTGCGCCTCGCGCTTTGGCATGCTCGAGTTCTTCGAGAACAACGCATCCGGCACCATTACCGAGAACGAATCCGTCGCGATCAACATCAAACGGGCGGCTCGCTCTGGTCGGATCGTCATTGCGCGTGGACATCGCCTTGGCGGAACAGAATCCGCCCATCGCCAGCGGCGTGGTGGCGTACTCAGACCCGCCGGCGAGCATGACTTCGGCATCGCCGTGTTCAATCATTCGGCCGGCGAAACCGATGCAGTGAGAAGAAGTTGCACATGCTGTGACGATCGAGACATTCGGCCCGGTGATGTGCTGGTATATGCTGACGTACCCGGACGTCATGTTGATGATGCTGCCGGGAATGAAGAATGGAGACACCTTGCGGGCGCCCCCCGTCACAAACTTGTTGTGATTGTCCTCAATGGTCTTGATGCCGCCGATTCCGGCGCCCATCGCCACACCGATCTCATGGCCGTTTTCTGCCGTTATTTCCAGACCGGAATGCTTGATTGCCTCAACGCTGGCGGCGATACCGTAATGAATGAACGGGTCTGTCTTGCGTATGTCCTTCGGTGGCATGTAGTCGCTGGCATCGAAGTTTTGCACGATGCCACCGATTTGCGTGGCAAAGGTACTGGTATCGAAATCCTCGATGAGCTGAATGCCGGACACGCCTTCGCAAACGTTATTCCAGGCTTCGTCCAGCCGATTACCCACCGGTGACACGATGCCCATGCCGGTAATGACGACGCGTCGTTCCTTCAAGGTGTTTCCGAGATTTGGTGGCAGAACTGCCGGTGCATTACTGTAGAGACCAGGCGCGACGATGACCGCCGCGCCTTGATACTCAGTCTTTGCCTGAGCGAGACGTCACGAAGTCGATGGCTTGCTGAACTGTCGTGATTTTCTCCGCTTCTTCGTCAGGAATTTCGGTTTCAAATTCCTCTTCAAGCGCCATAACCAGCTCGACTGTGTCGAGCGAGTCGGCGCCCAGATCATCAACAAAGGAAGCATCGTTCGTCACCTCGTCTTCTTTTACGCCTAGTTGTTCGGCAACGATGCCCTTAACTTGTTCTTCGATACTGCTCATAGTGGTCGCTTCTCCTGAGAAGACTTTTCAAAATGTCGCTCGGTGGAGGCCCAAAAGGCGCTCAAAATCACCGCTAAAACCCCCAAAAAACGCCGTAAGTTCTTGATATTCCAAGGTGATGTTCGGTCGTGGCACGGTATTGTATGTGAATCGCCCATGGCAATCTACACAGAATGCAGGCAATTCAGTCCATCAGCATGCCGCCGTTCACGTGCAAGGTCTCGCCGGTGATATAGGCGCCGGCCGAGGACGCAAGAAAAAGAACGGCATGCGCGATATCTTCGCCATTCCCCAGACGCCCGAGCGGGACTTGCGCCAGCATGCTGTCGCGCTGTTCCTCTGCGAGAACACGAGTCATATCCGTATCGATAAAGCCCGGCGCGACAACATTTACGGTGATATTTCGAGACCCGATCTCACGTGCCAGCGATTTGGAAAAGCCAATAATGCCCGCTTTTGCCGCCGCGTAATTCGCCTGGCCGGCGTTGCCCATAACAGCAATGACCGACGCGATATTAATGATGCGTCCCTTCTTCGCCTTCATCATTCCTCGCAGACAGGCTTTGCTGACACGATAGACGCCGCCCAGATTCGTCGATAAGACATCGTCCCACTCCTCGGCTTTCATGCGCATGAGAAGATTGTCGCGTGTAATGCCGGCATTGTTGACAACGATCGTAGGGCTGCCCTCCTTGCCCTGAATATCCTTGATCGCGGCCTGCACCGATTCGTCATCGGCGATGTTGAGAACGATGCCACGACCGCCGCTGCCCAGCGTCTCCGAAATGGCTGCCGCGCCCTTGTCAGTGGTTGCGGTACCGATAACCGTGGCGCCGGCGGCGGCAAGAGCATTGGCCACAGCCGCGCCGATTCCCCGGCTCGCGCCGGTAACCAGGGCGACTTCTCCAGCCAGTGCATTGCCATCAAAAGGACTGCTCATGATTTTTCCTTCGGCTGCAGCGCTTTCTGCAGACCACTCAGTGAATCGATAGTCGCAACCGGCGTGCGCCGATTGATGCGTTTAATCAGGCCCGCAAGCACTTTTCCCGGCCCACACTCAACAATTGATGTCGCACCCGCTTCGAGCATCGCGGTTACCGTGTCAACCCACCGTACCGGACGGTACACCTGTCGTGAAAGGCGTGATCTCATGTCGTCGGCGTCGCTGTACGGGGTTGCATCGGTGGCATTGATCACGCTGACAACGGGCGTCGAGAACGCGGTCGCCTGCAACGCCCCCGCCAGCGCTTCACCGGCCGAAACCATCAATGAGGAGTGTGATGGTACGCTCACAGGGAGGAGGATCGCCCGGCGAGCGCCGACCTCTTCGGCCCGCGCAATGGCATGATTCACCGCTTCCTTGTGGCCCGCAATCACAACCTGGCCGGGTGAATTGAAATTCACCGCTTCCACCACACCGATGCCGGAGCTGTCGTCACAAACGGCGCATACCGCCTGATCGTCGAGACCGATGATGGCAGCCATGGCCCCGGTACCGACCGGTACAGCCGTCTGCATGAGTTCTGAGCGCTTCTTGACCACCTTGAGGGCATCGGTGAAGCTGATCGCTTCGGCGCAAACCAGCGCCGTGTATTCGCCGAGGCTGTGACCGGCCATATGTGACGGCACTGCGCCCCCCGCAGCCTGCCAGGCCCGCCAGGCGGCATACCCGGCTGTCAGCATGGCCGGTTGCGTGACAACCGTCTCGGCCAGCCTTTCCGCAGGCCCTTGCTGGACCAGTTGCCACAGGTCGTAGCCCAACACCTCGCTCGCCTCGGCGTAGATTTCCTGTACCAGGCTGTACTCCGCCGCCAGATCGGCCTGCATACCTTGCGCCTGCGAACCCTGTCCGGGGAATACCATCGCTATGGTCAAGTCACTCTCCAATGTGAGTTACTGCTGACCGCGCATTATATCGACGCCTGACGCCGGACTCTAATTCTGAGCAACCCGGCCGCCAGCGCTCCGGCCAGGGCCCCGTATGCGTGTGCCGCGACAATGACGTGGCCGCCGGTGGATTCTTCCGAACCTGGCAACGGGCCGACAGACTGCTCGTAAGCGAGTTTGGCAATCAATGCGACGGCGAGAATCCACACCTCGATGCGCTGGCTTCCGAGGCATCCGAGTATGCCGGCAGCCAGCAAGCCGTGCAGCAGCCCCGATAAACCGACGTACCAAAGCAAATGCGTTTGAAAGAACCAGAGTCCGGCATCGACCCCCGCGATGACCATCAGCGTGATCAGCAACCACTGCCAGCGACGAAACGCCATGCCTGTCAAATACCAGACCAGCAGCAGGCCGGCCAGATTCATCACCAGATGGGATATCCCGAGGTGCACGAAGTGACCGCTCGCAAGACGCCAGAGTTCGCCCGAGCGAATGGCCGGTCGCGAATACGCCAGCCACTCACGCCCGGTATCGCCGAACAGGGCAAGAATGACAGCAATGCTGATCGCGCAAATCGGCAGCCACCAGGCGGCGATCGCTCGTGCTTGTTGGTGACTTAAGTCACCTTGGTGTAACCCCATGTTTGATATACTGACGTTTATACATTTGTAGAGTCAATTTCGGCGCATTGGCGCCGTGGAGCCATTACTGTGAGTCAAACTGTCGGCCTGTCCGCTATCCCCCGTCATCAGCAAGGTTTTACGCTGATCGAGATCATGGTGGTTGTGATCATTATCGGTATTCTCGCGGCGATTGTTGCGCCGAATGTCATTGGCCGTGTCGATGATGCCCAGATTACGAAAGCCAAGGCGGAAATAGCCAATATCGAGAATGCGATGAAGTTTTATCGCCTTGACAATTTCACCTACCCGTCAAGTGAACAGGGCCTCGAAGCCCTTGTCACCAAACCGGCTGATCCGAACATCAAGAACTGGAAGTCCGGCGGCTATCTGGAACGGGTGCCCAAGGATCCCTGGGGCAATCCGTATCTGTACCTCAATCCCGGCAACCAGAGTGAGATCGATATCTATACTCTGGGTCGGGACGGTCGTCCGGGCGGCGAAGGCGTCGACGCCGACATTGGCAACTGGAATCTGGACTAGCGTCGGTACACCTGTCGCATCGACGTGCCGCAATGAATAAGCAAGGGCGCGCTTTTTCGCTAATCGAATTGCTCGTTGTCATCTCGATTATCGGTATCGTGATGTCGATTGCGCTGCTGTCGCTCGGATTGCTGGGCGATGATCGCGAGCTGCAGACCGAGGGCCGCCGCATAGTCGCACTTGTCCAGGTTGCGCAGGACGAAGCGGTGATGCAGGGACGGGATTTCGGTCTGGAATTCATGCTGAACGCGTATCGCTTCGTCGAATACGATCCCTTTCTCAACGTCTGGGGAGAATTGATCGGCGACGACACGCTGCGCGTGCGGCAGCTGCCGGAGGACTTTGAGTTTGATTTGTTCCTTGAAGGCCAGCGGGTCCTGCTGGCACTGGACCCCGCCAGCCTCGAAGAGCCGGACGAAGCGGACCGCCGCGATCTCACCGAAACGTATGCGCCACACATCCTGATCTTTTCCAGCGGCGATACGACGCCGTTCGAATTGCGTATCGTGCGCAGGACCGACGATCAGGAGGTCGTTTTGGAAAACAACTTGCTGGGCGACATCAAGTTCGCAGAGGCGGAGGAATAACGACACGTGTCCGGCTTGCGCAGAAAGGGATTCACTTTGGTCGAGGTCATGGTCGCGCTGGCCATCATTGCGCTCTCGTTGACTGCAGTCGCCGCCAAAATGGGGCGCATGATCGATACCTCGAACTCCATGCGCGAACGTACCTATGCCAGCTGGATCGCGCAAAATAAAATCGCCGAACTGCGTCTGGCAAATGTTATTCCCGAAGTCACGGCTACGAGCGGTGAAGTCGACTACGCCAACACAATCTGGCGTTGGCGGGCCGTTGTCTCGGAGAGCGGCATCGAGAATCTGTTTCGCGTCGACGTTTCGATTTCTTATGAAAATGACGATGCTGTCATTCGAACGGTGACGGGTTTCATAGGTGAGCCCGTCATTCCAGGGCAAAGCAACCGTTCCTGGGATCGTGGTTCGGAAAACAGCGGAGCGCGCGAATGAGGCAGCTTGTTGTCAGGGGCTTCACACTGATAGAGGTGCTGGTCGCGCTCGCTGTGTTCGGTGTCATGTCGATGCTGGCCTATACGGCGCTGGGATCGACGCTGAATAACGCTGATTATCTCAGCAACCGCATGGATCGTTTGCAGTCCATACAACGCACGGTGCGATACCTGAGCACTGACCTGTTTCAGGTCGCACCCCGCCCGGTTCGTTCCGAAGTCGGCGACAGTTACAGCCCGGCGCTGCAATCCAGTCTGGGTTCGGAATTCGCGCTCGAGTTGACGCATGGTGGCTGGAGCAATCCTGCCGGTCTGCCGCGTGGGACATTGCAGCGGGTCGCCTACCGCATCGAGGACGATGAGCTTGTTCGTTATCACTGGAATGTTCTGGATCGCACGTATGCGAATGAGCCTGTTGCGACCGTTTTGATCGATGACGTCGAGAGCCTTTATTTCCGCTATTTCGACGCAAGCGGCGAACCGTCCGACGTCTGGCCGCCGCAGGCTGCATCGGGTCCTGCCCTGCTGCGATCGAGACCGCGTGCTGTCGAAATCGTGCTGACCCTCAACGATCAGGGCGAGATTCGACGCCTGTTGGAGATCGCACCATGAGGCAGCAACGCGGTGTGGCATTGATTACTGCAATCTTGATCATGGCACTGGTCACGACGCTCACCTTCAGCCTCGAATGGGACAATTCACTGGATTTGCGTCGCACCTACGTGTCGATGTATCGGGAAGAAGCGATTCAGGCTGCCATCGGGGCCGAGAGCTGGGTGATGAGCATTCTCCGTCAGGATCTCGAAGACAGCGAAACCGACCATCTTGGCGAAATCTGGGCGAGCGAATTACCCGTATTACCGCTGGGTAGCGAGGGCGACAGCATTCAGGGCGAAATTTACGGCCAGATCGAGGACCTGCAGGGCCGTTTCAACATCAACAATCTGATCGATCAGAACGGTGAAGTCGATCAGCCATCGCTCGAGCAGTTTCAAAGGCTGTTAATCGCGCTCGGCCTTGATGTGCGTTTTGCCGGCATCGCGGCTGACTGGATCGATGCCGATCGTGATGCAAGCTTTCCCGACGGCGCGGAAGATTCGATATACACCGGCAATGTTCCACCCTACCGCACGGCTAACCAGATTTTGTCCACCACGAGCGAGCTGGCAGCACTCGAGGGTATCGACAAAGCCACGCTCGACACGCTGCTGCCGCATATTGTGGCGCTGCCCGGCCGTACGATAATCAACGTCAACACGGCGACGGGACCGGTATTGCAGTCACTCGACGAAGAGATGGCAGCCTCGGATGTGGAGCGGTTGCTCTCGGAAAGAGAGGAATCGGGATTCGCCGACATCGAGAACGCATTCTCGCAATGGCCCGAGGTGAGAGCCCAAATAGCCGATACGAGTGAATATTTTCAATTGAAGGTGATCGTGCGGGTTGATACGGTTCGCATCACCTACTTCAGCTTACTGGAACGCGGTCCCCGGGGTGACGTCACCCCAATACTGCGCAGCCTTGGAACAACCTGACTATGGCAGAGTATTTGGTCATTCGGCTCGGCGCCGATCCCGATAGTGCGGCGAACTGGATTGCGGTCGACAGCAATGGCACGCGTATCAGTCCGCCCGTAACCGGGCCGCTGTCTGAGGCCACGAAGGATATCGCCGAGCGCGCAGTGATAGTGCTCGTGCCCGCGGCAACCGTTCTGACGACAACAGTCGATATCCCGGTACGTGGCGGATCGAGGCTGCTCGCCGCGCTGCCATTCGCGCTTGAAGAGCAGCTGGCCGATGACATCGAAAACCTGCATTTTGCCGCCGGTACGCGCCATGAGAGTGGATTGTTGCCGGTGGCGGTGGTTGCCCATGAGCAAATGCAGGAGTGGCTCGCGCACTTGCTGGACGCGGGAATATCTCCGGCCAGGGTAATCCCGGAGATTTACGGTCTTGCACGCATTCCCGGCACGCTGAGTATGCTTGCCGCTGAAGACCAGATCATGTTCAACGATGGCGCGGACCTCGAGTTCGTCATGCAAGGGGTCAAGCCCAGTGACGCGCTTGCGGTCGCCGGTGCGCTCGATAATCCGGCCGGCGAGGATGCAGCCGACGGTTCCTCCAGGCACCTGCTCGTTTATTGCGGGGCGGCTGAGGAGGCGGATTTTCAGCACGACTGGAATGCGCTGCGGCATGAACTCGCCAGTGTGGACCTCAATTTGCTGCCCGACGGGGTCTTGCCGCGCCTCGCCGTCACAGTGGCGACGGGTCGTGGCATCAATTTGCTGCAAGGGCGCTATGGGGCCCGGACCGGGATGGGCGCCCTGTTTCGACCGTGGCGCATCGCCGCGATGCTGCTGTTGACCCTCGGTGTCATCGGTATTGCCGGCAAAGCCGTCGATTATTACCGGCTGAGCCAGGAAGAGCAGGCACTCAAGGAACAATTCATACAGGAGTATCGACAGATCCGGCCTAATGATAACCGCGATATCGTGGACCCGATTGCGACCGTAAGCTCGGTGCGCCGCAGTTTCGGCGGACCTGTTGCTGCGCAGGTATTTCTGCCATCGTTGCAGCAACTCGGTCTGGCGCTGCAACAAAATACGGCGGCCGACATCGAGGCCATCAGCTATCGTGCAGGTGTCATCGATGTGCGGCTGACGGCACCGGATGTCGCAACTCTGGATAGCATTCAACAGACTATTAGCGGTTCCGGCCGATTCGATGCCTCTATTCAGTCTACTGATCAGGTCGGTGACAAGGTCAGTAGCCGTATTCAGATTCGCGAGTCGGGCGCATGAGAGACTGGTTCGACACGCTGGACGCAAGAGAGCGGATTTTTGTTGTTGGCGGCGCTGTGGTCGTTGTGCTTGCCCTGCTCTACGCATTCATCTGGGCGCCGCTCGACAAAGGTCACAAAGCCCTTGAAGCGAGCGTTGCGACCTGGGAGCGATCACTTGCCGAGCTGCGCCCCTTGAAGGGTCTGCAACCATCGTCCGCCGGTTCGAACCCGGCGCCACGCGGCGGAACGCAACAGACGCCGGTTGTTATCGTGGACCAGACATTACGCGCGCGTGGCCTGGATCGCTCGCTGCAACGCAGTCAGCCGACGACGAGCAACGGCATTCGCGTCGAGTTCGAAGACGTTGCATTCGACGATCTGGTGCTCTGGCTCGACGACCTGAGCGCACAATATGCAATGCACGTGTCATCAGGCAGCTTCTCGGCCGCGAGCCGGGCCGGACCCGGACGCATCAATGCGACCATGACCCTCGAGCGTGCGCTTTGATGAAAGTCCGTTCGCGCCTGATCACGGCAGGGCTGGTTACATTTGTTGTGGCGTTGATCGTCTTTTTCCCGGCGCGCGTGGCATACCGGTGGTTGGCGCCCGACGGTATTGCCCTGGCCGGCATCAGTGGCTCTCTCTGGAATGGCGGCGCGCTCGAAGGCCAGGCAAACGGGATCTACCTGCGCGATATTGCCTGGCGCGTGCAGCCCCTGAAGCTTTTTACCGGCAAGCTTGGCTTTTCCATCGAAGCGGCGCCACCATCCGGTTTCGTCGATGCGAACGTGGCGGTGGGGATTGGCGGAACCGTCACATTGACCGGCGTTAAGGCATCGCTGACTTTGCAAAGCTTGCAGACGATCGTGCGCATGCCGGGCTTGCGCGGCAATGTAAACGCGCAATTCGATCGCCTGATCATCGATTCGGGTCTGCCCGTTGCAGCCGACGGTGTTGTCGAGGTCGCCGATCTTGTTGCGCCGGCAGTGAACCAGGCGTCAATCGGCGGTTATCGTGCCGAGTTTTTCACGCAGGAATCCGGCGTCATGGCCAGCGTGGAAGATACAGATGGAGTCATCGATCTGGCCGGTAGCCTGCAAATATCGAGTGACCGGAGTTATCAGTTCATTGCGCAGCTTGCGCCGAAGGACAATACACCGGCAAGTGTGCGCCAGCAGATGCAATTCCTGGGCTCGGCAAATGAGCGCGGTCAGCATCAAATGAGATTGGAAGGTCAACTCTGACCGTTGCCGGACACCAACGGCACTTCGACAAATTCCTGCAACAGCGGGAAATACAATGCACAACGAACATCTGCGCCCGAATAATTACGGTACAGCTCCGCGTATTTTTGCAGTTGCGGGCGGTAGCGGTCAATTTCAGCGGCGAGAAAACTCCTCAGGTCGCCGCCTTCGTGCGAACTGGTCTTGTAGTCAACGATCCAGTGCGTGCCGGCGCTGTCGATTCGAACGCGATCGAGCAGCACCGACTCGTTGCGCCCGTTGCAGACGCCGCTCAGGGGTAGCTCGGCGAAGCCCTCGCCATGCAGCAGCCACCTGCCCTTCGCATCGGCGATCATTGCGCTCAGCGCTTCGTCGACACGAGCGATGATGGCCCCGATTGAGTCGTCGCTGACCCCCATCTCCCGTAACCAGCGCGTGCCCGTCTGCTGCAGCGTTGCGCCGAATCCTGCACTCAGGTCCACACGCCCATCAGCCGCCAGTTGCGCCCAGCGATGCAGCAAGGTGCCAGCCATGCGGGCGGCGGCTCCGACCCAGTAGAACTCGACGGCACGGCCGTCCTCAGCCGCAGGCGGCCCAGCAGCCGTTACAGGCAAGGGTGGCGCGTCGGGGGCGCTCCAGGGCGAATCAAAGCGTCTCAGCGCCGGTTGCACCCACATCTCATCTTGGCCTTCGCTCTGTCCGCCAGGTTCAGGATCGAAGCACCGCTCGAAGTCTTCACCAACGACTGGCCAGAGCAGGTGCAGCAAACTCCGTGGATCCGGGCGCATACCCCCCTTGAACAACCTTGCGTTGCCGTGCAAATGCAACGACTTGCGCGCACGAGTGCATGCCACGTACAACAGGCGCCCGAGTTCGTGCTTGTCTTTTTCCGCTTCCACTTTGCCGATGTAGGCATGGACCGCATTCTTTTCCAGGTCTGCCCTGGGGCCGACCGGGCTGATGACTTTTCGTGTCTGACCGTGCTCGTCCGGAATATCGAACCAGCTCAGAACGGCCGAGTCCCGTGACCGTGGCACCCGGCCGAGCCCGAACAACAGGACATGATCAAACTGCAGACCTTTGGCGCGATGCATTGTCATCACCTGCAAGCGAGCATCGACACCACTGGATACGTGCTCCGCATCCAGTGCATCTTCCAGAACAGCCACATCCGGCAAGGTTCCGGCAACTTCCAGTTTCTGAATCACGTCGAGATAGCGGTACACGTTTTCAACCGCATGGGGTTCGTCGAGGATCGCCGGGCCGCCGAGGTCCAGCCATGCCCTTTCAACACGATCACGTAATGATTCAATACGGCAGGAGGAAATCGCAGGCGCAAGTTTCAGTCGAAACGGCTCGAGCGCGGATCGTGCATAAGCGGACAGCTGACTCACAACTTCTGCGTTGTGCAACTTCTCCCAAACGGTACTTTTGGTGTCGTTCCTGACCAGCGCATGCAGGTCAGTCCAGTCAAGCCCAAGCCAGGGCGAGCGCAGGACAGCAAGCCAGGCCAGCCGGTCCCCGTGATGCACGAGCGCGCGAGTCAACGCGAGAACGTCTATGATCTCCGGAAGATCGGTCAGCCGATCGATCTCCACAGCGCGATAGGCAATGCCTGCGTCCCGCAGACGGTGCAACAATTCGGTCAAGTGCGTGCGGCTACGCACGAGTACCGCCATGTCGTCGTCAGGATTTGCCGCGAGAGTTGCGGTGATTACCTCAAGGCCAGTTAGCGCTTCCGCTTTGGAATTGCTACCGAACGATGGGTGTATCACAAACTGCCCAAGCCCTTCGAGCGCCGGCACCGGTACTGCCGCCGAGTAAGACACGGCACTGCGCTGCACGTCGTCCCGCTGTGGCAGAACACGAGCAAATACCTCATTGAACCAGTCGACAAGCTTTTCGCCGGAGCGAAAATTACGCCGCAGCGTCAACGTTTCGAGCGGCACGTTGCCGATACCCGCATTCTTCGCAAGGAGGAACTGCCCGACCTCGGCGTTGCGAAAGCGATATATCGATTGCATTGGATCGCCAACGCAGTACAACGATCGACCATCGCCGCTTTCCCAGCCTCCGGTCAATGCTTCAATCATTCGATACTGCGCGCTCGACGTGTCCTGCATCTCGTCAACCAGCAGGTGGCGGATCTGATAATCCAGCAGCAGTGCGACGTCACCTGGATCATCCGCGCTGCCGAGGGCGTTGCTCGCACTCAGCGCAACCTCGATATGGTCGGTCACACTGCGCTCCGCGAAAAGTCTTTTCAGCTCCATCACGGCAAGCGGTAGCAGGCGAAACAGCGCCAACAGCACGGACCACTGTTCATCGCCGTAACGAACAGGCGGCAATATCCGTGTTTCGTGAATCAGTTCGCAACATTGCCCACCCTCACCGAGCGCAGCCAGCAAGTCATCGAGCCTGTCCTTTTGACCGCTGTCTCCCGGCGGAAAGCCCTGATTCTTGTTAACGCGCTTGCGCAGGCTCCCCTGCCTGGTCAACAACATCTCGGCAATACCGATCCATTGCGGCAACGCCACGAGGTCCGCAGCGGGTAATGCCTCGAGTCCCTCGAGCTTTACGATCGGACTGTCGAGCAGACCGGCATCGCGCAATTGACCTGCCGCGTAGCTGCCCAGAGACGCGAGCTCGGTCGCCAATTCGGCCGGTACAGCCTCGCGCGTTCTCTGCAGGTGCTGGGCGACCACAAACTCGAGGTTTTGCTCGAACCGGGTCCGTAACGCCCCAGCCTCACTCGCATCGACCAGTCCACTGCCGACGAACGGCAGCCACTGATCGCGGGTGGCAAGCATGCGGGACAGATAGCCAATGTACACAGACGTGTTTGTGTCGACATGCAGCAACACCTCGCGAGTCGCGTCTTGCAGGCCGCCCGTTTCAGCCAGCTGGTCCAGCGTCAAGGCGGCCGCATCGCGATACAGGGTTTGCATTTCGACATCTGCAATGATTGCGTAGCCTGACGCGCCACCGGTCGTGGTGAGCGGCTGCGTGCGTGAGATTGACGCATTCAGCGCATCCAGCGTCTGGATGCGCATGCGCCGGGGATTGGCAATCAGATTCCAGCCCAATTCGTCATCGCGCTGCAGCGCAAGCGTCGCGGCCTTTGCGGTTACCAGGAGATGCGGCTGATCGGGCACATCGTTGTTTGCGGCTTTTTGCAGGGCCTGAAGAACTCTGATCTGCATTTCCGCGGCGGCCTTGCGCGTAAACGTGATCGCCAGAATCTCTTCCGGACACTCGACGCTTGCGAGCAACGTCAAATAGCGCTGGATCAGCAATTCCGTCTTACCCGACCCTGCGGGTGCCTGCACGATGAAGGACCGCGAGACGTCGAGTGCGGCAGTGCGTGCGTCGGCGTCGTCGCGCAACAGCTGCTCATCACGCGTCACGATGCAGCTCCCGAATACGGCTCAACAAACTCAACGGCCTTGCCGCCTGCACAGATTGCTGCGTATTGATACGCACATCACCCTGTCGAATCTCGCCAGCGGCATCGTCGACCTGAGACTGCCATTCCGACAACACGTGGTCCCAGTCAAGACCGGGCGAAAAGCCCCTGCCGACAATGTCCATAGTGACTTCGCGGCTGTCGACATTGATCAGACCCAGACCGGCTATCGGTTCGCACAGCGCTCGTGCATAAACCACGAGTTGCAGATCCCTGGGCTTGCCATCGCCATCCAGGATCCGCTTACGCATACCTGTCTTATAATCGAGGATGATCACCTCACCACTGCCCTGCCGGTCGATACGATCGATCCGCAATCGCAGTCGAACCCCGTTTATTTCGGCGTCGATGACCCTTTCGACATCAGCTATGGAGAATTCTTCTCGCGTCAGATCTTGCGCAACCACCGTTCGCAACAGCGCTGTTACCCGAACCCGTTCCAGTTGCAGCAATTGCCGCAGCGTGAGGTCGGCATCACGCTCCTGACGCCAGAACGCTTTTTGCACGGCCGCGTCGATGCGTTCTGGCAGCGATGATTCGACCCAGGATCTGATCTCCGCTCTTGTCGGCAGGTCCGCGTACAAGCGGTGCAAGGCGTCGTGAATGAGTGTGCCCCGCAAACCGGCCGTGAGCCCATTGGCGAATGGCGGGACACCACGCACGCCAAGCCGGCCAAAAACGAAGGCCGAAAATGGTTCCACCAACTGACGTTGTATCGTCGCGGCTCCACCTGCCAGTGACTCGTCGGAAGCAACGGCGGGCACGCGCTCCCCGGCCACCGGCACTGCGGTAGTATGTGCAACAAGATGACTGGCGTTCCATCCCGGATCCACCGGGCTCGGCGCCACTTTCGTCGCGATGTCCGTTACGAGGCCCGACCGGGATTGTGCAATGTCTCCCTCCGTCAGCGGATAGCTGCCTTGCCACTGGTCCGCACTCGTCGCGAGCCGTCGCAGGACCCGCCGCGCGTAGTCAAGTGTGTCCTCCGGTGTTGCGTCAGGCATGCCGTACTGACGTTGCAGCGACCTGGAAACGAGAGTCGATGGCCTGCCCGCAGGCGGCCAGTTCGTGGCGCTGAGTCCGCTTATCCACAATTTGTCGAAATGCAGACCAGCAGCTTCGAGCGGTCCGAGCAGATGGACAAGCGTTCCCTCGACCTCGGGCTGAAATACTGTCTCCCCGGCCATCGTGTGCAATCGTGAAACCACTTCGGCAAAACTCATCGTCGTTGCGACCAGCTCCAGTCGAGCCAGATCGTTCAGCAGTTCGCGCCATCGATTGACGAGTTGAAATTCCCTGCTTTGCAGAGCGTCGCTGCCGGGCCAGTTGAGTTGCTTGAGCGCATCATCAATCAGCATTACCCATTTCGAAGGCGTCTCGCGCGCCGGCAGCTCGCCTCGCAGTGCGTCCAGGGTAGCGACACGAGCGAGCCAGTCGCGGGCACTCCCGGAGCTGTCAGCGTTCCTCAGAACCCCCAGCACCATCGAAGGAGACCAATTCCTGTCCGGCAGTTGCCGCAACGCCAGGTCAAGTCGGCTTCGCCCACTGATGTCCGGGTCACCGATAGACGCCGATCGCAGCAAGATTCCGATGTCCTGGGCTGTCAGGTCACTGCGCAGCCAGCGCAATGCCAATAAGGCAACGGCAATCGCCGGGTACGAGCTGAGTTTTTTGCCATACGACACATTGACGACGGCTCTGTATGCGTCGCCCGATGTCTGCCAACCGGGCGCCAGCCCCTCCCGTAGCAGACGCGCGCATCGCTCTGCATCCCTTTCCAGTCCCGTCGCGACAATGGCAATGGTCTGGGTCGATTCCACTTCGAGCTGATCGCGCGCCCATGCTCCCGCCGCGCGCAGCTCCGATTCGGAATTCTCGTAGATGTGGATGGCACCTTCATAGCCGGGTTCGGCCTCGGTTGGCAGATCGATCCGGACCCCCTTATCTGCAAGTGCAGCCATCAATGCCGCCACTTGCGGGGAAAGCCGATCAAATCCCGCGAATGTTGCCGACACGGGGAGCCGAACCTGTCCGGCCGTGATCAGATCCGTCACCAGTCTGCTGAGGCAGGCGTCATCGACCCAATGTTCGCGAAGCAGAATGGACTGATAGCTGCTGGCGGCCCTGGCGAATAGTCGCTGGTCCCGGCCGCTGGCCGCGGCTTTGCACGCAGCCAGCGGCACACGGAATTCATGCAGTCGCGCCCATGAGTCTCGTGCCTGGCGCACGAGCAGCGCAACATTCAGCAGCGGATCGGTGATTTCCCGACGCAGGCAGCGTTCCCAAAGAACACGACTTTGCTGCGCGGTGATGCGCGTCGGTAAGTCATCTGCTGGCTCTGCCGACGCAAGCAGGTCCGGTAACCATATTGACCAGGATCGGATGATGGGGCTGCGCCATGCCAAATGACCCGCAGCAATCTGTTGCTCGGCGAACGCTTCTGTGAGCGCACGCGCAAGCCGCTGATTCGCCGTAACGACCTGGCCGGAGTCACGCAGTGCACGAGTCAGCCAGTCATACATCACTCAGGCGCGCTGCTCCAGAAGCGCATCGATCCGGTCGAATACCGTGTTTATCGTTTCGACATCGGGCAGCGTCGTAATCCGAAAGTGGTCCGTGTACGGTGTATTGAAACTGCTGCCCGGCGCAACGAGGACGTGCTTATCCTCGAGCAACTCCTGGGCGAAGCTGCGGTCATCGAACCGGCCTGCAAATCGATCATCGATCTTGATGAATGCGTACATCGCGCCCATCGGGTCCTGCATGCTCAGGTAGGGGCTGTTGCGGACCCGGTCCATGACAGCCTGACGTTGCACATACAGGCGTCCACCTGGACGCACCAGGTCCTTGATGCTCTGGAAGCCGCCCAGCGCCGTTTGAACTGCCCACTGACCTGGCACGTTGGCACAAAGCCGCAGTGCCGCCAGCAATTCCATGCCGTGCACATACGCTTCAGCACGATCCAGGTCCCCGCTGAAGACGCACCAGCCGACGCGATATCCACAAGCCCGGTACACCTTGCTCAAACCTGAAAAGGTCAGGCAAACGGCATCATCGACCAGGGTCGCCATTGGCACGAATTGCGCGTCGTCGTACACCATTTGGTCGTAGATTTCGTCTGCGAGCAGGACGATATTATGCTTCGTGGCCAGCGAGACGAGATGCTCGAGCGTTTGGCGGTCATAGACCGCGCCGCTCGGGTTGTTGGGGTTAATAATTACAAGCGCTTTCGTGCGGGCGCCGATGAGCGACTCGATTTGGGCGACGTCCGGCTGAAATTCGCGTTGCGGATCGCAGTGATAATAGCGCGGCGTCCCGCCATTCAGAGAGACTGCGGCAGACCACAATGGGTAATCAGGGCTGGGTACAAGCACTTCATCGCCCGCATTGAGCAATGCACGCAGCGACAAGTCGATCAACTCGCTGACACCATTGCCAACGAAGACCTCTTCGGCCGATACACCGTGGATGCCGCGATCCTGCTGTTGCATGACGATCGCTTCGCGCGCCGGGAATATACCCTTTTGATGGCAATACGGTTCCGCCTGACTGAGGTTTTCGATCATCGCGAGGCGCATGGTTTCCGGCGTGCGAAATCCGAACAGTCCTGGATTGCCGATGTTCAGCGAAATGACTTCGTAACCGCGTTTCTCAAGTTCATTGGCATGATTTGCGAGCTGCCCACGAATTTCATACTTGACGTCACGTAGCGTTTCGCTGATCTGAATACCGTGTTCCATTTGCTCATCTTAAAGACAATATAAAACCCGGCCAACCTTTCGGTTGGCCGGGCGGGTCCGCACGGAGATTGCGGATTGCGTGACCAAATCGTCTTACCGGGAACCGGTCGTCAATTCAGTCCAGCTCTTCTACCTCGGCACCTTCTACGTCTTGTATTGCCGGGGCTTGTTCAATTTCCGGATCTTTCTTACCGAACCGGATCAGCAATTCGTCCAGTTCCTCAGGTTCCAGTGCGCGAACCGAGGCGATGCGAATTGACTCTGTCCCAAAACCGTCATCGAAGATCACTTCGCCGGTGTTGCCACAAAACATTCCTGTCGCAGAGTGGAATCCGATCTTCCAGGATGACCTCAGTCCAAATGCGCGGCGCGACAAGACAACATGGTATTTTCGCTTGACGGCCGCCGTGACAATCAGATTGCTGTCATCCAGGACTTGGTAGTCTCGGATAGACGATTGCGAGATGCAATCGCGACGCGTCGTCTGGCCGGCCGAAGCGGACTCGTCAGATGCCTCTGGGGTGCCGACACAAGCTAATATAATGCTTGAAGTAAACAAAATAAGTATAAGATTAAAAAAGGGTTTTAACATTATATAATCCGCTCGTTTACTATACTAAACATCGTGTTTGGGCGCTTCCGTGTTTCTATTCCGACAGCCGGAAACTGCATTAAGTTCACGTGCCTTCCGCGTGATTTGAGGCGAATTCTACCTTCTCAGGCCGCGCCGGTGGCGACCGTTCTGGCCGGATCGCCTATCCATTCGCTCCACGAGCCCACATACAGGCGCGGTTCCGGCAATCCGGCAAGCAAAGCGGAAATCACCAGGTGGCAGGCAGTGACACCGGAGCCACACATGACGGCAAATGGGCGCGAAGAATCGTCACCGAGTACGTCGTCCCACTGATCACGCAGCGCGCGTTCGTCCTTCCAGCTGCCGTCGGCATTCAAGGACGCCGAAAACGGCAGATTCACGCTGCCTGGGATGTGCCCCGCTACGCGATCAATCGGTTCCGCTTCGCCGCGAAACCGCGCGGCATCGCGTGCATCGACAAGCCGCAGCGATTCAGCGGGCGTGGCCATGATTTCTGCCGTTTCAATGACCAATTGCGCCCGAGGCTCGGCCAGGAACTCCCTCGCAACAGGTACGACTTCGCCTTTTTCGATCGGCAGTTGCAGTGACTTCCAGCGCGCAAAGCCACCCTCGAGTACCGCGACCCGCTCGTGCCCAAGCCAGCGGAGTAACCACCAGGCGCGCGCGGCAACGGCGCCGCTACAGTCGTCGCAAACGACGACTCCGGTGTTTCTGGAAATTCCCATCTGACCAAATGTCAGTGCCAGAGCAGCGGCATCCGGCAACGGATGGCGCCCGCTCATGGCAGTAACGGGCGCCGCCAGGTCCTTGTCGAGATCGGCGTAGACAGCGCCCGGTATGTGCCCTCGCAGGTAGCTGTTGCGACCGGCGTCAGCTTGCGTCAGTTCAAAACGGCAGTCGACAATGCGCAAATCGGCACTGCCTAAGCTGGTCTCTAACTGCTCGGCGCTAATTACCGGGCTCTGGTCATTCACGGCATTATCCTTGTCGCAAGGCGCAGTCGGCCTTGTACACGCTGAGTCGGTCGGAGACAATACCCGGGTATCGGGCAGCGCCTGTTTTTTTCCCTCTCTGGAGCATTGGGAGACCTATCCGTGGACAAAATATTGGTCGGCCTCAAGCGGGTCGTGGATTACAACGTGCGCGTGCGCGTGAAGAGCGACGGCAGCGGTGTCGAGACCGACGGCGTCAAAATGAGCATCAATCCGTTCGATGAGATCGCGCTGGAAGAAGCGCTGCGCATCAAAGAGAAAGGCGGTGCGAGCGAAGTGATTGTGGTGTCTATCGGCGCTGCCGAGTCGCAGCAGCAGTTGCGAACCGGTCTGGCGATGGGCGCCGATCGCGCCATTTTGGTGGAGACATCAGAGGCTTTGGATTCATTGAGTTGCGCCCGCGTTTTTCTGGAGATTATCAACCGCGAAAACCCCGGCCTCGTGATACTCGGTAAACAGGCCATCGACGACGACAACATACAAACCGGTCAAATGCTGGCCGCGCTGTGGGGCCAGGCTCAAGGCACATTTGCGTCGCACATTGATCTCGACGGCGACAAGGCACGCATAACACGCGAAGTCGATGTGGGCCTGGAGTTGATTGAAATCGATTTGCCAGCCGTCATTACTGCGGATCTGCGCCTCAATGAGCCCCGCTACGTTAAATTGCCGGACATTATGAAGGCGAAGAAGAAGCCACTTGATCAGATTCCTCTCGGCGATCTGGGTATCGAACGTGGTCCGAAAATCGTAGAGACAGTATTCGCGCCGCCAACCGAGCGTCAGAAAGGCGTGATGGTTGACGATGTGCCCGGACTCATCGCCGCCCTCAAAGACAAAGGACTCGTGTAATGGCAAAGATACTGTTAATCGGCGAACATGACGGCGCCGTACTCAATCCGAGCACAGCGAAAGTTGTAGCCTGTGCCGCAGAAATCGACAATGCTGAAATCGATGTGCTGATTCTGGCCGAGTCCGCTTCACAAGTGGCAGCGGAAGCAGCGACTCTTCAATCGGTCAGTCGCGTACTCACAGTGGAAAACGAGGCAAACAAGCATCCACTGGGGGCGGTTCTGGCGCCACAAATTGTCGCGCTTGCCGACGGCTACAGCCACATCTTCGGTCCATCCACGACGTTCGGCAAAGACCTGATGCCGCGGGTGGCAGCGTTGCTCGGGGTCAATCAGATCAGCGATATCATGAGTGTTGAAGGGACGCATGAATTCAAGCGACCAATTTATGCCGGCAATGCAGTCGTGACAATGCAGGCGCCTGCCGATGTGCCGCTTGTGGCAACGGTGCGAACCGCATCCTACCGGGCGATCGGTGATGGAAATTCAGCCCCTGTAGAGAGCATGGATGTAACTGTTGAATTGCCAACACACACACGATTTCTGGAACTTAAGGCCGGATCGTCGGATCGACCAGATCTGCTGACTGCTGCTAAGGTTGTGGCGGGCGGACGCGCGCTCGGCAGTATCGAGAATTTTGAGCTCATCTACCAGCTGGCGGACAAACTCGGTGCCGGTGTTGGAGCGTCCCGGGCCGCAGTGGATGCCGGGTACGTGCCTAACGAAGTGCAGGTTGGCCAGACCGGCAAGATCATAGCGCCGGAACTCTACATCGCCATTGGCATATCAGGTGCGATTCAGCACCTCACAGGCATCAAGGACGCCGGGACAATTGTTGCCATCAATAAAGACGAAGAGGCGCCAATTTTTGAGGTTGCCGACATTGGCGTGGTGGGCGACCTGTTTAAAATTGTGCCTGAGCTAAACGACGCTTTGTAAGATCGGCATCATAAGCTGGCCAGGATCGCCTCGGCTTTGCTGACTTCGAGCTTGCCGGGTTCTTCCACTGCTACGTGGGTGGCGACGCCATCGTCAACGACGATTGCGAATCGCTGCCCGCGCATGCCCATGCCAAAACCGGTGCCGTCGAGTTCCAGGCCAAGGGCTCGTACATAATCGCCATTGCCATCAGCCAACATCGTTACCTTGTCGCCTACCCCTCGATCCTTGCCCCAGGCGTGCATGACAAATACGTCGTTAACTGCCATGCACGCGATCGTGTCGACGCCCTCGGCCAGCAATTCATCCGCCTGCTCGACGAAACCGGGCAAGTGGTTCAGTGAGCAGGTCGGCGTGAAGGCGCCAGGAACGGAAAGGAGGACGACCTTTTTCCCGGAAAACAGCTCATCCGTTGACAGCGTGCCCGGCCCCGATTCGGTCATCACGCCGAAAGACCCTGATGGCATGGTTTCGCCAGCTTGTATTGACATCAAATCTCTCCTCAGTATTCGTTATCTGCAACATGAATAATCAGACCATCGAGGCTCTCGTCTACCTCGATTTGACAGGTCAGGCGGCTATTGTCCTTACGCTCAAATGCCGCATCGAGCATGCTGTCTTCCATGTCATCCATGGGCGGCATCTTGTCCAGCCACGCGTCATCAACATAGCTGTGACAGGTTGCACAGGCACAGGCACCGCCGCATTCTGCGACAATCCCGTCAATATCATTATTGATAGCGCCTTCCATCAATGAATAGCCGTTCTCGACATCCACCTCGTGACGCGTTCCATCCGTTGTAATGTAAATAATCTTCGGCATCTACCGACTTTCTCCAGAGTTTGGCTCAGCGCGAAAGTTTAGGGGCGCTGCCGGTTCCCCGTCAACGCCCCTAAATGGCAATGTGCGATCGTCGCAATGTTCGTTTCGTCAGGCGCGGCCGCTCTTGGCGAGACGATCGCTGATTTCCTTACGTTTCTTACGTGCGGCTTCCTCGGCAAGACGAATCTGCTCATTGCGATCAATATCGGCACGAATGACGTTGATCCATTGATTCGCCACCCTGCGCGAACGTGGGGTTTTTGCCGCTGTTTCGAATGCGTCGATTGCTGCACGATATTGCCGCAGATTATACAGGCACATACCGAGTGAGATCTGCGCGTTATCAGGGTTCTTCAGCCCGCCCTTGCGGATGCCTGCTTTAACCGCATTTACGCACTCATTGTACTCACCGGTATTGAGCAACGCGTTACCCAGTCGTACGTCAAGCTCGCCGTCACTACTAAGGCGAGCCGCCTCTTTGAGCGCCGGAATCGCTCTCTCATCTTCCATCGACAATTGCCAGGCCTGCGACAGCAGCCGATAGTTCTTCGCATTTTTCGACACGCGTCCCGACGCCATTTCTTTTTCGAGCAACTGACCGGCCTTGTACGGCACTTCGCGCTGCATGAAAAGCTGCGCCATGGTCACGAGCTCGCTTTCTTTCTCCAGCATACGTTGATCGTAGGCGGCGGCGTAAGCATTGATCAGGTTTTCGTCTTCGCCCAGTTCCGTGTAAGCCCCGGCAAGCGAAAACCAATAGCGTTTCTTGGGCCAATTGAGTAGCAGGGTCTTCTGAATGTCCCGAACTTTGCGGTAGTTCTCCTGCTGAAAATAGGCGAAATTAAGCAACACGTACCAATCTTCCTTGACGGGTTTTTCGCGCTTCACCGCGACTTCCATAGCCGTCTCGATCGGTTTGATCATCTCGGTATAGCGTTGCTCCTGGTAAAGGTTTTGAGCCTTGAGGATGTAGGGTTCAGGTGCCGGATTGGTCTCCAGGGCAAACCACCGGTCGAGCGTGGTCAACGCCTTGCCGTACTGCTCCTCCATGGTGTAAAGCTGAGCCAGTGTATAAGTCGTTTGCTTTTTCATCTGCTCTTCGAGACTCGGAATCGCCACCATGCGCTCATAGGTCCGAATCGCGTTACTGACATCGTCCATGTTGTAGTAGACGAAGCCGATGTAATTCAGAACATTGGCCTGCTCGTACTCAGTCAACTTGTCGGGGTTGTACAGGCTGTTAAGGCTCTTCAAAGCGCCCTGATAGTCCTTCGCATCGACCATCTCCTGCGCTTTCTGAATCTTGTCGTAAACGTCCTTGCTGACGGCCTGTGCCTGTTTCGTCTTCTGGCTCTCGGACTTGCGCTGCGCCGCGTCTTCATCCTGGGCAACCGCAGGATTCAAGGCGAGTGCCGCACCCATCAACGACACACAAACAACACGAGAAATTCGTCTAATGCTTTTCATATCGGAATATGTCCTCTTCGCTCACTGGATCACTCAAGGATCCCTAGTCCTCGATCTGGAATGAGATACGAGTCTTCACGTTCGGCACATCGACCGGAACGCCATCGACGACGCGTGGCTTGTACTTGAATTTCAGCACGGCTCTGGTGGCCGCTCGCTCAAACAGGCTGCTGGTGGAGAACAGAATTATCGGATCCCGAACCGTCCCGGCTGTCGTAACCGTGAATGACAGATCGACGTAACCTTCAAGACCGCGCGACAAAGCCCGTGCCGGATAAACAGGCGCGACGCGCACAATCGGCAAGTAGTCGCCCTCAGCAATATTCATACCACCCGGACCGCCAATATTAGTGTCAGTAGCCACCGTTGGCGGCGGAACATTGATCGTCGGAGCGTTCGGGTCCATGTTGTCCATTTCCTGCGGCGGCGTCTCTGGTGGCGTCTCAGGCGGCTTGGGCGGTTTCTCCGGGGTGAAGTCCTCGGTATTGAGAGCCTCGTTGCGCTTGACGCGAACAAACTCGAGTTTGGCCCGATCTCGCGGCTTGGTCAGTGCGGCTTTACCCGTTGCTATCAATAAATGCATGACAAACAACAGGCTCAACGTAACGACGACACCTACGACAACGGAAAACGCGTAACGGCCTATCATGTTTCAACTCTCCTCAGCGACCGGGGTCGCTTGACAAAGATCTTCTAATCGGCAACAGCTGCAATAGCGACGTTAGTGACTCCAGCTTGTTTGGCCGCCTCCATGACGACCACCAGCATCTCATTCGTCGATTCTTCATCAGCCTGAATGACGATCGACCCTTTTGGATTTTCCGCGTGCAGGCGCTCGATGTTGCCCCGCACTGCGCGCGGATCTACCTCACGCCTGTCAATCCAGATTTCGTCATTCGCACTGATCGCGATCAGGATGGCGGCGTCTTCCTGTTTGTCCGCCGTCGGCGCGTCTGGTCGGTTGACGTCGATGCCGGCTTCCTTGATGAACGACGCAGTTACGATGAAGAAAATGAGCATAATGAACACTACGTCCAGCATTGGCGTCAGGTTGATTTCATTTTCTTCTTCTTGGCCGCCCAAAGGAGCTCGTTTTTTTCGCATGGCTCAGTTCCTCAGCTGCGATTATCCGCAATAGAAATATTGTAAACACCGGCCTGTCTCGCAGCGTCCATCACGGTAACGAGCATCTTGTTGGTTGACTTCTTGTTTGCCTGAATGACAACAGAACCCTTCGGATTCTCGGCATGGAGCCGCTCGATGTTTGCCCGGACGGCACGCGGGTCGATGAGCCGACGATCAATCCAGATCTCGTCCGTAGCGCTGATCGCGACCAGGATATTTGCCTCCTCCGGTTTCGTTTCGGTTACCGGCGCGTCAGGACGGTTCACATCGAGGCCCGCTTCCTTGATAAAGGAAGCGGTAACGATGAAGAAGATGAGCATGATGAAAACAACATCGAGCATAGGGGTGAGGTTGATCTCGTTCTCTTCCTCTTCCTGCATCTCAAGTAGGTGATGATCACGCATGTCTGCTCCTAATGATCCATTGTCAGTGTGTCCTCGAGGAACTGCACTTCGTGAGCCGCACGGCGACTGAGTATTGTGACCAGCAGCACGCCCGAGAGTGCCCCGACCATCCCCGCCATTGTCGGTACGGTGGCCTGGGATACACCGGCTGCCATTGCGCGGACGTTACCCGATCCGGATACAGCCATGACCTCAAAAACCTTGATCATGCCCGTGACGGTGCCCAGCAAGCCAAGCAGTGGGCACAATGCCACGAGCGTCTGGATCATACTGATCCCCTTGGTCGAGGCCATGCTGAATCGCGAAATCATCAACTCACGAATTTGTTCAGCATTCCAGGATCGACGTTCGGCACGCCCTTCCCAGTCATCATGAATTGTCCGCGCCATGGCCTTCATCCCCGTGCGGAAATACATAATCCGCTCGACGATAAGGACCCACATCAGGAAGATCGTCAACGCGATCAGCCGCAGCACCGGCCCGCCGAGATTCATAAAATCCCGAATAGCCTCTATAGAGTCAGTCAGCCAAAGCATGGCTACTCCTTACGGCACTAGCCGTTCTTTTCGGAATGCTCGGCAATCAAGCCCGCACTCTGCGATTGAATGACGTTGATGACCTTGCGGCTCTGGCCACTGACGATCGTGTGCAGCAACACCATCGGAATTGCCACAACCAGTCCCAGAACGGTCGTCACCAGCGCTTGCGAAATACCGCCGGCCATCATCTTCGGATCGCCTGCACCGTAGAGTGTAATCACCTGGAAGGTCTTGATCATGCCCGTAACTGTGCCGAGCAGCCCCATGAGAGGTGCCACGACCGAGATTACCTTGATGAATAGCAGGCCCTTGGTGAGCCCGGGCATCTCTTTGAGTGCCGCCTCACTGAGTTTGAGCTCGATCGTCTCCGTATCCGCTCCCTTGTTGCTCTCATAGGCAGCCAGGACCCGCCCAAGTGGGTTGTCCGTGCTCGCGCTGTCTTGCTTGAGCTGAGCTGAGACCCTGCGACTGTCGCTCGACAGACCCATGAAGCGCCAAATGGCAATCAGCAAGCCAACGGCACCCAGTGCGAGAATGCTGTAGCCGACGATGCCACCCTGATCGACCTTCTCGGCGAGAGTCGGCGTTTCGACCAGCAATCCGAGAATGCCGCCGCGCGTGACGTCAACACCAAAATTCACATAGCCCGCTTCGGCATTAAACAGGTCATCTGCGGAGCCCGTGATACGGCCGTCGGGCTGGCGCAACAATTCGCTGATCGATCCTTCGCCGGCGTCATACTCGAGATAGCCGTTGTCGGAGATCAGATTGAACGCACCAACTCGAACAACCTCCATTTCTTCCTGCTGGCCGTCGGCTTTGGTCACGAGGTGATTGAATCGAGCCACTTTGCCGGATTCATTGATCTCACGCTGCAGTTCGAACCAAAGGCGCTCGATGTCTTCAATCTGCGCAAGCTCCGTGGCGCTGGCCATCTTGCTGCCCAGCGCGACCAGGAATGTCTCACGCTCCGGATACTGAAGATTCGTCAACGACGCATTAAAGCGGCCTTGTGTGTCACCGGAGACAGTCTGCAGGACACCGAACAGCTCTTTGAGAGCGCCGAGGCGTTCGTCAAGCGCAGCTCGCGCCGCGACAATCTTGGTCTGATTGTCTTCGAACAGTTGTTCGAGACGCGCGCTCTCGTTCTCCTGGCGCGTCCGCTCGGCACGTGCGCGGTTGAGCAGATTCTGTTGCTGGTTACGCTGCTGGTTGAACTCAGCTTCGCGCTGCCGCGCTTCCTGGGAGTCCCGTGCCTGACCCTGCTCGATCAGACGCAGTAATTCCGACATGCTCGCGGCCTCTTCCTGAGCGTTAACCACGCCTGTTGCAAGGCTGAGCAGCCCGGCGGCAATAATGATTGATAAGCGTTTCATTTAATTAGCCTCCGAAGGTGCGGCTACGGGGATGACAATCAACTCCGGCGCAATCAGCTGTTTCGCCATACGCAAACCGGTGCGAACGGCGCTTCGAGCAGAGTGGTCCATCACCCACTGGCGATCGTTATTATCCCAGCGCCCGGTAATTTTCGAATCGTCCGATTGGAAGTACAGCCCGACCCGGCCGATACGCAGGATGTTGTAACTGCGCGTCGCGCCGTCAAGCGTCAATGACTGTGTATACCACTCCGATGAAGAGCCGTAGTCGTTTTCAATCTGATACGCCTCCATGACTTTGCGGAATTTCTCAGCCACGCTTACGTCGGAACGCTCCATGATGGCGCGAAGGTCGTCAACGCGTTTGGTTCGTTCTTCCATCAGGAATGGCACATCAAGACTAACTGACTGATCGAGCCCGTCTATCATGCGTTCCATCATCGGAAAGATCTGCCGATTGATCACATCTACCTGGTCCATCGACAACGCGATGTCCTCCAGAGTCGCCGTCTGACCTCCGGTTTGCGCCGTCATCAGGCGGTTGTATACCTTCAGCCCATCAATCTCTTTGTTTATGGCCCGATACTGGTCTTCCAGCGAACGCGTACCCTCAACAATATTGTTGATTCGTTCCTGTGATTGCTGTGCCAGATTTAACCGACGATCCTCAGCCTGCAAGACCTGGTCGACAGTTTGGGCGAAAACGCTGCCGGATACCGCGATGAAGCCAGTTGCGAATAATGCAACGCTTATGCGCCGACTGCTGCTTATGCACCGTTTCATGAACGCTCCTTACGTAAAGGTCGATTGTTGTTAGTAACTGTTACGGAGAGGGATGCAACGTATCCGTTGAATACATGCACAAATAAAGCACAGACACCGCCATTAGCGACTCTGCATGCGCACACAGCCCTCTCCACCTTCGCCGCGGCGATTAATCCCGTTGGTCCTCAGCTTATCTCTCTTGTCTTTGGCTACCCGGTTAGTCAACCCCGGTTTCCCCGCCATTTGTTTCTGTAATATCTGTTCAGGACCCAAACTAACTGACGGCAAGAATAACATATGCCTCATATATCGCCAGCCCAACAACAACAATAAGTACAGCGCCTGCGAATGACATGTCGACGTGCTTACCGTCGACTGATTTTGTATCACAAGTAACTGATATTTCGAGTATTGACATCAGAACGTCGTTGCAACATGATTCGCGGCTATGACGATTACGCGAAAACAAGCTGTAGCCGGGTTCAATCCGGGCGTCGTGCTTCTTCCGCCAGCACAGCTTCTTCTTGGGAGACAGGGCGGGTAGCGCGTATCCAGACATTGGACATCGTAAACCCCGCATCCGCATCGGATTGTGGGGTTTTTTTTGACTTGAGCAAATAATTTGACTCAATCTGCCTGATTCGAAACAGGCATACAGCCGGGGAATGAAAACCATGCAAATGTACTTGGAAGCAGATGTCGATACCTCCTGTCTGAGCGACAGGCAGGTTACGATCTTGGGCTATGGCAGCCAGGGACGTGCACATGCATTGAATCTCAAAGACAGTGGATTCAATGTTGTCGTTGGCCTGAGGCCTGATGGGGGTAGCTGGGCCAGGGCTGAGGCGGATGGTCTGACCGTCATGGCGCCAAACGAGGCAGTGAGAGGCGCGAGCATCGTCGCTTTCCTTACGCCCGATATGGTCCAGAAAGACCTCTACCAGACGGTTGTCGATGACCTGGCGGACAATGCCACCTTGTTGTTCGCGCACGGATTCGCGGTGCATTTCAATCAGGTCGTACCCCGCGGCGACCTGAACGTCGTACTGATTGCGCCAAAGGGGCCCGGCGGACTGGTGCGGCGTCAATACGAAGAAGGTCATGGTGTGCCATGCCTGGTCGCCGTGCACCAGGATGCTACTGGCGATGCCCTGAAGCTCGCCCTCGCCTATTCCGCCGGCATTGGCGGAGCGCGCGCCGGCGTCATCGAGACAACCTTCGCCGAAGAGACTGAAACTGATTTGTTCGGTGAGCAGGCGGTGCTGTGCGGCGGCGCAACCGAATTGATCGTCGCGGGCTTCGAAACCCTGACCGAAGCCGGGTATCAGCCCGAAGTCGCGTACTACGAGGTCATGCACGAACTCAAACTTATCGTCGACCTGTTGCATGAAGGCGGCCTGCGCAAGATGCACAAGTTCATCAGCGACACAGCCGCGTGGGGGGACATGATCAGCGGTCCCCGAGTCGTCGACGCCAAATCGCGCGAGGCGATGAAAGCCATTCTCACCGATATCCAGGATGGCACGTTCGCCCGCAACTGGATCGCGGAAAATGAAGCCGGCATGCCCGAGTTTCGCCGCATGATGAATGCGGACCTCGAACATCCCATCGAGAAGGTCGGCGCTGATCTGCGTGGCCGCATGGATTGGCTGGAAGAGTAGTCGCCGGCAGACAAGCGCGGCAGGCAGGCCTGGAGGAATAGAGCCATGACAGACAAGCGGATTCGCATATTCGACACGACCTTGCGCGACGGCGAGCAAGCTCCGGGTTGCAGCATGACACTGAGAGAGAAGCTGCGTGTTGCCCGGGCGCTGTCTGAACTCAGAGTCGACATCATCGAAGCCGGCTTTCCGGCCGCGTCACCCGGCGATTTCGAAGCTGTCAAAGCAATTGCCGATGAAAATCTTGGCCCTGTCATTTGCGGCCTCGCAAGGTGTAACCCCGCTGACATCGAAAAGGTACATGCGGCGGTGAAGGGAGCCGACAGGCACCGGATCCATGTCTTCGTGGCGACCAGCCAGATCCATCGTGAGCACAAGCTCAAGATGGCTAAAGAGGAGATCATCAGGAGTGCTGTCGGAGCCATCACGATGGCCAGGGAGTTGTGCGATGACGTGGAGTTCTCGCCCGAGGATGCCTCGCGCACCGAACTTGCGTACCTCGCAGAGGTCGTGAGCGCAGCGATCGACGCGGGAGCCACGACGGTGAATATTCCTGATACGGTCGGCTACACCGTACCCGCTGAATTTGACGATCTGTTTTGCTACCTCGCCGAGCATGTTCAGCGCATTGATGAGATCACGCTCAGCGTGCATTGCCACAACGATCTCGGCATGGCTGTAGCAAACAGCCTCGCGGCGGTTTGCGCTGGCGCCAGGCAGATCGAATGCACGATCAACGGCATCGGCGAGCGTGCCGGCAATTGCAGCCTCGAGGAAGTTGTTATGGCTGTGAAGACGCGCGCCGAGTTCTTCGGGCTCGAGACCGGCATCGATACGACGCGTCTGTATCCGACTTCACGGCTTGTCTCGAGTATTACCGGGATGCATCCGCCGCGCAACAAGGCCATCGTCGGTGAAAACGCGTTCTCGCATGAGGCGGGCATTCATCAGCATGGCATGCTGCAACACAGTTCGACCTACGAGATCATGCGTCCGCAAGACGTGGGTCTCAGCAAGTCAAATCTGGTGCTCGGCAAACACAGCGGACGGCATGCATTTCGGGATCGCGTTCGCGAGCTTGGCTTCGAACTCGACGAATTCGAAACCAACCGGGCGTTTCAGGAGTTCAAGAAGCTGGCTGACAAGAAAAAGGACGTGTATGACGGCGATATCGAAGCGATCATCATGAACGTCGATAACGCCTCGACAGGGCCCTGGTCACTGCAGTCACTCGAGGTGCAAACCAGCACCAACAAGCCAGCGACGGCTACGGTCCTGCTGCGCGGCGCGGACGGCGAGGAATCATCGGCGACGGCGAGCGGCGATGGCCCGATTGCGGCTGCTTTTCAGGCGCTCGAGCAAGTCACTGGCGTATTGCTCACCCTGAAGAACTTCGAACTTCACAGTGCCTCGGTGGGCGAAGATGCCCTGGGCGAAGTAACCGTAACTGTGGAGTATGATGGCGACAGCTACCGCGGCAACGGCACCAGCGTCGATATTGTCGAGGCCGGCAGCCGAGCCTGCCTCGAGGTAATGAATCGTATCCTGAGGCGGCGCCGACCGGAGTCCGGTGAGACAGACTCATCGGCGAGTGCGGAGCGGGCAACCATCTGATGCGCGGCGCGAAAACCCTGTTCGAAAAGGTCTGGTCGGACCATGTCGTGGTCGACGAGACTCGCGACACACCCGCCGTACTTTATATTGATCTGCATCTGATTCATGAGGTCACGACGCCGCAGGCGTTCTCGGTATTACAGCAACACGATCTTGCAGTACGCCGACCCGATCTGACGCTCGCGACAATGGACCATTCGACACCCACGACGCCTGTCTCGAGCTTCAAGGACGTCAAGGTGGTGGGCGCAAATGCTGCCAGACAAATTGCGCGCATGGAGGAAAATTGCCGCGACTTCGGCATCGAATTGCTCGGTTTCGGCAGCGAACAACGCGGTATTGTCCACGTCATCGGGCCGGAGCTCGGAGCAACGCAACCGGGCAAGACGATCGTTTGCGGCGACAGCCATACGAGTACACACGGGGCATTCGGCGCCCTCGCCTTCGGCATTGGTACGACCGAAGTCGGTCATGTGCTTGCCACTCAGTGTCTGCTGCAACGCAAACCCAGAACACTGGCGATCAATGTCGACGGCCATCTCCCCGCCGGCGTCAGTTCGAAAGACCTGATACTCGCCATCATTGGCCAGATCGGCGTCGATGGCGGCACCGGCCATGTGATCGAGTACCGTGGCCCGGCTATAACGGCGCTGGACATGGAGGCACGCATGACCATCTGCAACATGTCCATCGAGGCCGGCGCCCGCGCTGGCATGATTGCACCGGACGATGTGACCTTCGAGTACCTGCAGGGACGACCCCGCTCACCGCGAGGGGCGGACTGGGATGCGGCGGTTGCCCGCTGGCGAGAGCTGCCCTCGGATGCAGATGCCGAGTTCGATCAGTCTGTCTCAATCTCTGCCGCACAGCTGGAGCCGATGGTGACGTTTGGCACCAATCCCGGGATGGTGGTGGGCATCAATGAGCCGGTACCTGACAACACCGGTGACCCGAGTTATCGAAAGGCACTCGACTACATGCGGGTGCCCACGGGCAAACCGCTGACGGAAACGACGGTTGATGTGGTGTTTGTCGGCAGCTGCACGAATTCACGGCTTTCCGACCTGCAGCAAGCCGCCAATATCCTGCAAGGCCACAAGATCGCCGATGGCGTCCGCATGCTCGTCGTACCCGGCTCACAGCAAATCAAAAAGGAGGCCGAAGCACTCGGACTGGATCGGATATTTATCGCCTCGGGCGCCGAGTGGCGTGAGTCGGGCTGCTCCATGTGTCTGGGCATGAACGGGGACACTGTCAGCAACGGGCAGCTCAGCGTGAGCACGAGCAACCGCAATTTCGAGGGGCGTCAGGGTATCGGCGCACGCACGGTGCTTGCGAGTCCGATGACCGCCGCCGCTTCTGCCATAGCCGGTCGCGTTGCCGACCCCCGCCAGTACCTGTCCTAGCCGAACGCCATGCAATCAATTACACGAATTCAGTCGAAATCGGTGGTGCTGCCTACCCGGGATATCGACACCGACCAGATCATTCCGGCACGATTTCTTACCACGACATCGCGTGAAGGTCTCGGTCAGTTTCTTTTCCACGACCTGCGTTTCGACAAGGACGGCGAAAAAATTACGAGCTTCGTTCTGAATCAACCCGCCGCAGAAGGCTGCCAGATTCTCATTGGTGGCAACAACTTCGGCTGCGGTTCTTCGCGTGAACATGCACCGTGGGCGCTGCTCGACTACGGCATTCGGGCCGTCGTCAGTACCGAAATCGCCGACATTTTCCGTAATAACTCGCTTAAGAATGGCTTGATTCCGATTGTTGTCGACACGACGATGCACCAGTACTTGCTGCAGAACCCCGGCATCGATCTGGATATCAGTATCGCCGACGCGACGCTGACCTTGCCCGATGGGAAGGTCGTTGAGTTTCCAATAGACAGATTCGCGCGGTATTGCCTGGTCAAGGGAATTGACCAGCTCGGGTACCTGCGCGAACAGCTGGATACCATCCGGAATTTCGAAGAGACTCGCCCCTGGACGCCCTGATCACACTACTGCCGGGTGATGGCATCGGTCCGGAAGTCACAGCCGCGGCTCATCGCGTGCTCAAGGAAGTCGCCGCGCGATTTGGTCACACGTTCAGCTTCGACGTGCAATTGATTGGCGGCGCGGCTATCGACCGCCATGGAGACCCGCTGCCGCCAGGTACGGTTGCGAGCTGTGAAGAGGCTGATGCGGTGCTGCTCGGTGCCGTCGGCGGCCCGAAGTGGTCGGACCCCAATGCCAGTGTGCGGCCCGAGCAAGGGTTGCTCAAACTCCGGTCCGTACTTGGCGTGTATGCGAACTTGCGGCCGGTCAAAGTACTCGAAGAGCTGATACCGGCTTCTCCGCTGAAAGCCGAAATCCTCGCCGGCGTCGATCTTGTCGTGGTACGGGAACTCACTGGCGGAATCTACTTCGGCGAAAAGACCCGCGATGCCACAACGGCCAGCGACCTTTGTACTTACCACAGCCATGAAGTCGAACGCATAATCCGTGTGGCCGCCAATCTGGCTACCCAGCGTCGCGGTCGCCTCTGTTCGGTCGACAAAGCAAATGTCCTGGAAACATCGAGACTGTGGCGCGACGTCACGGACCGCTTGCTGCGCAATGAATTCCCGGCTATCGAGGTCGAAACCCTGCTGGTCGACGCCGCGGCGATGCACTTGCTCAGCCGGCCGGCGGATTTCGACGTCATCGTGACCGAAAACATGTTCGGCGACATCCTGACGGACGAAGCCTCCATGCTGGCGGGCTCGCTGGGCATGCTGCCGTCAGCGTCGCTCGGCGATTCGAAACGCGGTCTTTTCGAACCGATACACGGGTCCGCACCCGATATTGCGGGGAAGAACCTCGCCAATCCATGCGGCACCGTCGCCAGCGCAGCCATGCTGCTTCGCTACAGTCTGGGACTGCATGCCGAGGCAGATGCTGTCGAAACCGCAATTCACGCAGCGATTTCACAGGGGGCACGCACCGCCGACACGGCGGCCGCCGGCGCTACCGTTCTTGGCACCGACGAGATGACAGACCGGATCATCGGCGCGCTGGACTAAGCTCCCGCAGCGACCGCAACGGGCTTCAAGGACACCGCCAGCCTCGCAGCCTCCAGCGCCGCAAGAACATCAGCAGCCAGGTCCTCGGCGCTTTCCAGGCCAACCGACAGGCGAATCAGGTTGTCACGAATTCCCGCTTCGGCAAGTGCTTTCTCGCTGACCGGAGCATGTGTCATTGATGGCGGATGGCAAACGAGACTTTCGACACCACCCAGCGATTCTGCCAGCGAGAAGTACTGCAAGTGGTTGACAAATGCCCGAACTGCAGCTTCACCACCGCCGATTTCGAAGCTGATCATCCCGCCGAACCCACTTTGCTGACGCGCGGCAATGTCGTGTCCCGGATGGGATTTCAGGCCCGGGTAGTAAACCCGGTCTACGCCGGCATGTTGCTGCAGCAGGTCCGCCAACAGGTTGGCCGTTTCCTCGTGTTGTTTCATACGCGTATGCAAAGTCCGGATGCCACGCAGCGTCAGGTAGCTGTCGAATGGTGCGCCGGTAATACCCAGGCAATTGCTCCAAAAATTCAGTTGCTCCGCCAGCTCATCGGTCGCTGCCACAACGCTGCCACCCACGACATCGCTGTGTCCGTTGATGTACTTGGTGGTGGAATGCAGAACGAGATCCGCGCCGAGTGAGATCGGCTGCTGCAACGCTGGCGACAGGAAAGTGTTGTCAACTGCCAGCAATGCTCCGGACTGTTTGGCGAGCGCCGACACGGCCGCGATATCGACGATTCTGAGCAACGGATTCGACGGCGTTTCGACAAGGATGATCCGCGGATTGAGTTCGCAGGCTCTGCGCAGTGCGGCAGAATTGGTTTGGTCAACGAATTGCACGTCAAAGTGGCCCTTGGCCGACAGATTCTGAAACAGCCGGTAGGTGCCGCCGTAGCAGTCGTGTGGCGCGATCAGCAGGTCGCCCGGCTCCAGCAACTGACAGAGCAACGTCAATGCCGCCATTCCGGATGACGTCACGACGGCACCCGCTCCCCCTTCGAGTGCTGTCAGCGCGTCAGCCAGCGCATCCCGGGTGGGATTGCCGGAACGCGTGTAGTCGTACTGGCGTTTTTCGCCAAATCCCGCGAACGCGAAGTTAGACGAGAGGTGCAATGGTGGCACGACAGCGCCGTGCTGCGTGTCCGACTCGATGGCGGCGCGAACAGCCTGGGTCGCGGGATTAGCTCTGAAGGTCATTTTCGGTCTCCATATCGGTTCCAATGTCGTTCTTGCTCATCGGAACCCTACGGAGCCCGTAAGGGAGGGAATCGCGCCCTTCAACTGTTTCGTCAAGACTGCACCCGAGACAGTGTGTTGCTGCGACTCTCATCTCTCGGTGTCGTCGTCCATTCGGACGCTTCACCGTAGGAGTTGGCACCTTTTCAGGATGGTTAGTCCTGATGGTTGCCCCGGCGTCATTGGGCCTGTCCCTCAGCCGGTCTCGATGAGTTCCGGGCAGTCTATGTGCAAGCGACCGCCATCGTCAAGACGCAGGTCGCATTTAGTTAGTCACAACAGAAACCAATAAGGACGCGGCTTGCGGGCTGAAATGGCGCACTGTGCAATAAGCGGTTGCAGTCGACGTCATAATGTAATAGCGTAATAACGCATTAATACATAGGTGCAAGCATGAAGCCTAATCGAGACAATAGCGAGAGTCAGCAAACCGCCGCCGAGGATGCCCTGTTTCGCGCGGTGATCAGCCTGTGCACGGTCGAGGAATGCCGTAACTTCTTTCGCGACCTGTGCACGCCGGCGGAATTGCAGGCCCTTGTCGATCGTTGGCAAGTCGTTGAATTGCTGGAGCAAGGCCTGACCTATCGCAAGATCCACGATCTTACCGGCGTCAGTGTAACGACGATCGGACGAGTCGCTCGATTCCTGACCGACGGATTTGGTGGCTACCGCACAGCAATTGATCGTACCGGTACCGAAGAATCCCCTACCTCACACTAAGGAACCCACATGGATGCCTCCCAGCAGCGCATAAAGATTGCGGTGCAGAAAACCGGCCGTCTCACGGAGCACTCGATCGACCTGCTCGAGCGTTGCGGTCTGAAGGTCACGAAGAGCAAGGATCAGTTGTTCTGCTATGGCGAGAACATGCCGATCGACCTGCTCCTGGTCCGCGACGACGATATTCCTGGCCTGGTCAGCGACGATGTCTGCGACCTGGGCATCGTCGGACTCAATATCGTCGAGGAAAAGCGCCAGGCGCTGCTCAATGATGGCCGGGAAGCCCTGTTCAAACAGGTCTTCGAACTGGACTTCGGGCATTGTCGCTTGTCCATCGCCGCGCCGGATGGGACCGACTACCGTGGACCTCAGTCTCTTAATAACTCAAAAATTGCAACAAGTTACGTTGGTCTATTGAGAGATTACCTGAAGAAAAATTCGATAGTGGCGGAAATTGTGTATTTTTCCGGTGCGGTCGAAATCGCACCGAAACTCGGCAGGGCCGACTATATCTGTGATCTGGTCTCGACCGGATCCACCCTGGAGGCAAACGGCCTGAAGGAAGTGGACCTGCTGCTCGAGAGTGAGGCGGTGGTCATTCAGACCCGCGCCGAACTCAGTCCCGACAAACAAGCGCTCGTCGATCGCATGTTGCAAAGACTCGACGGTGTTCTGCAGGTGCGCGAGAGCAAGTACATCATGCTGCACGCACCGCGCACCGCGCTTGCCGAAATTCGCGAACTGCTGCCCGGATCGGAAGCACCGACCGTCATTCCGCTCGATGGTGCAGGTGACAAGGTCGCGGTGCACGCCGTTTGCCGGGAAAACGTTTTCTGGGAAACGCTCGAGAATCTCAAATCCGCTGGTGCCAGTTCCTTGCTGGTCCTCCCGGTCGAGAAGATGCTGGCCTGAACAATGGGTATGACGATCAATACCTGGAACGACCTCGATGACAAGGGACGGCGCCGATTATTGGGCCGGCCGGCCATGCGTTCCGACTCCGCGGCAAGCACCACGGTGGCGGAAATTCTGGCGCGCGTGCGGCGGGAGGGCGACATCGCCGTGCGTGAGTTGACGCAGCAATACGACGGGGTGAGCACGGATGCGCTAAGAGTCAGTGAACGAGAATTATCGGAGGCATTTGCTGCTCTCGATGACGCTGACGTCGCCGCGATCGATCTTGCGATCGCCAACGTGCGCCGCTTTCACGAGCTGCAGATGCCCGCATCGATATCGGTGGAGACAATGCCGGGTGTGCGCTGTGAGCGTATCAGTCACCCGCTCGATGCGGTCGGTCTGTACGTTCCGGCGGGAACTGCGCCATTGCCCTCAGCAGCCATCATGCTGGCTGTGCCTGCGGCTATCGCCGCCTGCCCGACGCGAATTCTGTGTACGCCACCGGGTCCCGATGGCAGAGCCAATTCGGCGGTACTGGTTGCGGCATCACGCGCCGGTGTTGCCGATATTTTCAAGATTGGCGGCGCACAAGCGATCGCTGCAATGGCGTACGGCACGGAGTCGGTACCTAAAGTCTGCAAACTGTTCGGCCCGGGCAACTCCTGGGTGACGAGCGCCAAGACCCAGGTCAGTGCTGACCCGGATGGCGCTGCGATTGACATGCCCGCGGGACCGTCGGAGGTACTCGTCATCGCCGATGAAACGGCGTCGCCCGAGTTCGTTGCTTCCGACCTGCTGGCGCAAGCCGAGCACGGTATCGATTCGCAGGTGTTGTTGCTGACGACGAGCATGGCATTGGCGCGACGGGTGCAAACCGAAATCGACTCGCAACTGGATGATCTGTCGCGCGCCGACATCGTGCAGCAAGCGCTGCAGAACTCTTGCATCATCTGCGTCGAAACTGTTGCCGATGCAATTGCAATCAGTAATCGGTATGCGCCGGAACACCTGATCATTCAAACTGCCACGCCGCGCGAAGTCGTGGCGCAGATCCGCAACGCCGGATCCGTATTCGTCGGTGCCTGGACGCCTGAGTCGGTCGGCGATTACTGCAGTGGCACAAACCACGTCCTGCCAACTTACGGATTTGCCAACACCTACAGCGGCCTCAGCGTCGATCAGTTTTTGCGCTACATGACGGTACAGGAATTGTCGCGGGAAGGACTTGCAGGACTGGGTGACGCCGTAATCCGGCTCGCGTCGCTGGAGGGGCTCGACGCGCACGCCGCATCCGTCAGCAGACGTCTTGGAGCATCGAAATGACCATCGCCGATATAGCAAGAGCTGAAATTCGGGCGCTCAAGCCATATGCAGCAGCAATTCAGGTCGACGATACGATTCGCCTGAATGCGAACGAAGCGCCGTGGGCGAGCAGTGGCGATCGCTTCCGCCGCCCACTTAATCGTTACCCGGAAATTCGACCATCCGGATTGCGCGGTGCCCTCGCCGATCGTTACGGATGTGCTGCAGAAAACTTGCTCGTAACACGCGGCAGCAGCGAGGCCATCGATCTTTTGGTGCGAGTTTTTTGCAATGCGGGACGCGACAATATCGTGACGTCCACACCGACGTTTTCGATGTATCGACACTACGCGACGATTCAGGGTGCCGAGCTGCGCGAAGTGGAGTTAGCTGCGAGCAATGACTTTGCGCTGGACCCCGATGGGTTGCTCGGCGCGTGCGATAACGCCACACGACTGGTGTTCCTGTGTTCGCCAAACAATCCTACGGGCACGCTGATGTCGCGGCAGGATCTGATCAGGGTGCTCGAAGCGCGGCGCGATCGCTCTGCGGTGGTCGTGGATGAGGCTTACATAGAATTTGCGCAACAGGATTCGGTCGTCGGTTTGCTTGACCAGTACGAGAATCTGATCGTGCTACGCACCCTTTCGAAGGCCCTCGCGTTTGCAGGCGCCCGCTGTGGCGCGGTGATCGGGCCGCGCGACGTTATCGAGATGCTGGACGCTGTCCAGGCACCGTACGCATTGGCCACGCCAGTCGTCGAATGTGTTGAAAACGCGTTACGGGCAGAGAGCCTGAGCGAAGCAGATGGTTGGGTCAGACAGATTGTCACGGAGCGCGAGCGCTTGATTGATGCCATTGGCACAATGTCGTTCGTTCGCAGGGTCTGGCCCAGCGCCGCGAATTTCTTCCTGATAGAAGTCGATAACGCTGAGCAGCTGCTGCAGGAATGCAACAATGACAAGGTGCTGCTTCGCTACTTCGGCGGTGCGCTGGCCGACTGCGTACGCATTACGGTTGGCAGCCCCTCTGAGAACGACAGGCTATTGCAGGTGCTTGCAGCGGTCGGGAGGGCATAGAGTGGCAACGAGAGTCCTGTTTATCGATCGCGACGGTACGCTGATTGTCGAACCTGATGATTTTCAGGTCGACGCGCTGCACAAAATTCGACTTGTAGACGGTGTAATTCCCGCACTCCTGGAGCTGCATGAGCATGGTTATCGATTCGTTATGGTCAGCAATCAGGATGGTCTTGGGTCCGATTCGTTTCCTGAAGAGCAATTTGCAAGTTGCCAGGAGCACGTGCTTGCATTGTTCGAATCGCAGGGTATCGAATTTGACGAGATCTTTATTTGTCCGCACCTGCCCGACGACGGCTGTGAGTGCCGCAAACCACGGGCTGGACTGCTGACCGGCTATCTCGCGCAGACAGATATCGATCTGCAGCATTCGGCGGTCATCGGCGATCGGCCAAGCGATCTCGAACTTGCGGAGAAAATCGGTGTAACAGGGTTGTTGTTGAAGCCAGACGGCGCGCACGCGCAGACCTGGCGAGGTATTGTCCAATCATTATGCTATGCGGATCGCCAGGCGCGCGCAGAGCGTGCGACGAACGAGACACGCATCACCGTGTCGGTCAATCTCGACAGCCCGGCGCCCGTCTCCATCTCAACGGGCATCGGTTTTTACGACCACATGCTGGAACAAATCGCCAAGCATGGTGGCTTCAGCCTGGAACTCAGTTGTGCCGGTGACCTCGAAGTGGATGATCACCACACGGTCGAGGATACGGCGATCTGCCTGGGTGAAGCTTTGCGCAAGGCGCTCGCGAACAAACGCGGCATCGGCCGCTATGGGTTCGTCGTGCCGATGGACGAAAGCGAAGCACGCGTGTCGATCGATCTATCCGGCCGCAGCCGATTCGTCTTCAATGGCGAGTTCCCGCGGGAGCGAGTTGGCGAACTGGCGACCGAGATGGTTGAGCATTTCTTTCGGTCTCTGGCTGATTCGCTCGGCGCGGCCGTGCATATCGAGGTGCGCGGCCAGAACGCCCATCACATGGTGGAAGCCTGTTTCAAGTCAATCGGCCGAGCCTTGCGCCAGGCCTTGCGCCGCGATGGCACTGAAATGCCATCGACAAAAGGCAGTCTTGTCTGACATGGCCACGCCTGTCGTAGCGATTATCGATAGTGGCGGGGCCAACATAGCGTCATTGCTGTATGCCTTCGAGCGCCTCGGCACGAAAGCGATACTGACGACGGATGCTGCGATTATCAGAGGTGCAGGCCGTGTGATATTGCCCGGGGTCGGCGCAGCGAAAGACGCGATGACACGACTGCGAGAACATCGCCTGATCGACGTCATTCGCGATCTGACGCAACCGGTCCTTGGGATCTGCCTCGGCATGCAATTGCTCGCCGATGCATCCGAGGAAGAAGACGTCGAGTGTCTGGGCATTATTCCGGGAACGGCCAGGCAGCTCGAATCCGCGACCACCTGCCCGGTGCCAAATATGGGGTGGTGCCCAATCAGCATAAGCGCGGACCATGCTCTGCTGGACGGTCTCGCGGATGGCGCCTATTTCTATTTTCTGCACAGCTATGCCCTGCCCGTTTCAGACCACACCGTGGCAACCGCCAGCCACGCCGAACCATTCGCCGCCATCATCAGTCGCCGCAACTTCTTGGCAGCTCAGTTTCATCCGGAGCGATCCTCACATGCAGGCTCACTCCTGTTACAGAATTTCTTGAGATCGGCAGCGTGAGGGTCATTCCTGCGATAGACCTCCAGGGCGGCAAGTGCGTGCGCTTGTTCAAAGGCGATTTCGCGCAGACGACGGAATACAGTGACGACCCGGTTGCTGTCGCGCAGCAATTCGCCGCCATGCAGACGTCGGACCTGCACATCGTGGACCTCGACGGCGCCCGTTCCGGCGCGCAGGACAATCACGCAATTGTCACTGCCATCGCGCGCGAAATCGACGTTGAAATCCAGCTCGGTGGCGGCATACGTGATCGAGGCACAGTCAGCAAGTGGCTGAAGTCCGGAGTGTCTCGCTGCGTCATCGGAAGTCTGGCGATAACCGACCCCGACGCCGTCAAGTCCTGGCTCGCCAGATTTGGGGGCGATCGAATTGTGCTGGCACTGGATGTCAATATCGGGTCGAATGGCATTCCGCTGATTACGACACATGGCTGGACCCGTCCAAGCAACACGTCGGTTTTCGAATGCATTGAAGGCTATCTCGAAAACGGCCTGCACCATGTCTTGTGCACGGACGTAAGCCGCGATGGCGCAATGGCCGGGCCGAACCTGGATTTGTACGTGGAAATTCTGCGGCGCTTCCCCGATCTGCAATTGCAGGCATCAGGCGGCGTACGCAACATTGGGGACCTCGAGGAATTGCGCGCACGCGGCATTCCGGCCGCCATAAGCGGCCGTGCTTTGTTGGAAGGTGAAATCACATCGGCGGAGGTAGTGGCATTCCAGCGAAACGCATAATTCCGTGTCTCGATGTTCGGGACGGTGTGGTGGTCAAGGGCGTTCAGTTCCGCAACCATCGTATCGTCGGCGATATCGTGGATCTGGCGCAGCGATATTGCGCTGAAGGCGCTGATGAACTCGTCTTTTACGATATAACCGCGAGCCCTGACGGACGCACGGTCGACCGGGCCTGGGTCGATCGCGTTGCCGCGGTTATCGATATTCCGTTTTGCGTGGCCGGCGGTATTCGCAGCATTGCGGACGCCGAAGAGGTTTTGCACAAGGGAGCCGACAAGATTTCGATCAACTCGCCCGCGCTCGAGCATCCGCCCCTGATTGATGAATTGGCGAAGCGCTTTGGGTCGCAGTGTGTGGTACTTGGCGTCGACAGCCATGAGCAAGATGGCAGCTATCACGTTTATCAATACACAGGCGATCCGGACAAAACGACGGCGGCAGAGCGCTCGACAATCGACTGGATTCGAGAAGCCCAGGACCGCGGCATCGGTGAAATCGTTCTGAACTGCATGAATCAGGATGGCGTTCGCGAAGGCTACGACACCGATCAATTGCGACTCGTAAGGGACAATAGCCAGGTTCCGCTGATCGCCTCAGGTGGTGCCGGCGCGATGCGTCATTTTCTTGATGTGTTTGCCCGGGCCGATGTCGATGGTGCGCTCGCGGCCAGTGTCTTCCACAGCGCAGAGATCAACATCAGCACTCTTAAGAGCTACCTCGCCGATCATGCGGTACATGTCAGACAATGAGGGCAATGCGTTGAGCAATAATAATTGTGAATTTCTCGCTACACTCGAGGGCATTATTCAGAATCGACTGAGCAATCCTGTTGCGGGCAGCTATACAAATAGTCTCCTGGCAGCCGGGCCAAAACGAATGGCGCAAAAGGTCGGCGAGGAAGGCGTCGAACTCGCCATCGCCGCGGTCACAGGAGAACGTGACGAAATGCTCAACGAAGCGGCAGACCTCCTCTACCATATGCTGGTTCTGTTAAGCAGTCAGCACATCACCCTGAATGAAGTGTCGGCCACCCTGGAGGCGCGACACGCGGATTAATGTGTAGTTTCTTTTTCCTCCTCGCGCCGCTCCTCACACGTCGGCACGACCGGCAGTTTGCGAAGTACTCGCATGTACGGGTCGACGAGAACATCGCGCTTCGCGACGCCGTGCAGGATCGCTTTGTTATTCTCAAATTCGATATGCAGAATGCGATCACTGAACCTGACCGGAATCGGCATCGGAAACGGTAAGGCATCGGGTGCCTGCCACTCCAGCAGGAGACCGTCCTTATTTTCGCTTATTTCGAGCACAGGCAATGGCCCGCGGCGAGCATACACTTCGAAGAACCAGGCGAGGTCTTCGCCGGCCTCTTCGCTGGCAATGTGCATGAAATCATCGGTCGTCCGATATCGCGGCATAATCGGAGCGTTAAGCTCGGCAGGATTGACCGTGTCGTAGACGAGGCGTCTGGTAGCTCTCCAGAACGCATCGTCTCCAATCAAATAGCGCAGCGAATGCAACAGCCAGGTTCCTTTCGAATAGATGTCGCCGCCAGGTCCTTTGCCTTCGGGATCGTCGAAGTACAGTTGGTCGTCTGAATACTCCTCGCGAGGCGCAATCGCGTTGCATGCATTGATGCCTAAATAAGTTCGGTACATGCTCGCGTGAAACGCTGCATCACCCAATAACTCGCGTGCATATTCCGGCTGCATGAAGGCCCCGAAACCCTCGTGTAACCACATGTCAGACACTGTCTTGTGCGTCATGACATTGCCGAACCACTCATGTGCCAGTTCATGATGAAATAACCAGTCAAAGCCGTAGTCGCCGCGCCTGAACTTATTGCCATAGGCATTAATTGTCTGGTGCTCCATACCGAGATGCGGAGTCTCGGCCACGCCAAGCTTCTCCTGGCCCCAGGGGTATGGCCCGACCTTGCGCTCATAAAACTCCAGCACTCGCTTGAATTCGCGATCGAAAAGATCCTGCGCATCCTCTGCGTGATCTTCGATAGCCCAAAACTTCAGCGGAATCTCGGTGCCGTTCGATGATGTGTAAGTTCCCTCGATGAGCACGTACGGCGCGATATTCAGGGCGATACCGTAGGTGTTCGTTTTCACCTTCGTCCGCCAATGAAATATCTGACGATCGTTAGGCGCTGGTTCTACCGAGACCAGTACGCCATTACTTGCCACCGTCAAACCCTCAGGCACCGTGAAGAAAAAGTCGGCGGAATCCGGCTCGCCCGCGGGATGGTCTTTGCAGGGCCACCATATGTCGCAGCCTTCGCCCTGCATCGCGGTTGCGATCCAGGGCTTGCCCGAAGGCGTGGTACTCCAGACGAACCCACCGTCCCATGGTGGCCGGCTGGCTTTGAGCGGTTGCCCGTGATAATGCACGGTGACGGTATGAGTGGTGCCGACCGGAATGGGCGTGCGTAGCGCAACGAAAAGTTTTGCTTCATCGCGCGTGTAGCTGAGCGTGCCCTGCTCGTCATTGATGCCATCGATGGTAAACAGGCCGTCGAAGTCGAGTTCCAGAACCGACATAGGCTCGACGGCGCGAAAACGCACGCTGGCCGATCCGGCAATTGACTCACGATCAATCAATATATCGTGCCGAAGCGTGTAGTTTTCGACATCGTAAGCCTTGAGGCCTTCGGACAAGGGCCGACCGGAATCCGTCGTCACTTTGCTCCGGATGACGTTGCCCCCGGTACAAGCGGTCGCCAACGCGACAAGTCCGACAACCATGATTTGCCTGATTCGCAGACCACCCGATTTGTGGATCAAAGCGGTATCTCCCTTGTCTTTAACTCGCGTCGAGCGCCAGTGCTTTTTGGTAGGCGGGCCGTTGCAGACAGCGGTCCGCATAGTTATTGAGTACCTCGGATTCGGGCAGCATCTCGAACCGGCGCAGGAATACGACACTGGACCCGACCATCACATCGGCTGCGCTGAACGAGCTGCCAAGTAGCCAATCGCGGTCCGTCAAGGCGTCTTCCAGGGTTCTGATCATCAGATCGAAATCTCCCCAGCCGTGTGAAACGTGATTTGCTTCAATTTTATTGTATGTCTCTGACATCGCCGGTTCGATGACGGCCGGCGTATACATGATCCAGTAGAGAAACTTGCCGCGCGATGCATCGTCAAGAGCCGGCGCCAGGGTGCCCGGACAATAGCGATCTGCAACGTAAAGCGCGATCGCCGCCGACTCCGACATGCTGACATCGCCATCGATCAGGGCCGGCACTTTGCCCATCGGGCTGGCATTGCGAAACTCCATGCTGTCCTTACGCTCGGGGCTGCGGATATCGATACGCTCAAGCGCATACTCGACGCCCGCTTCTTCGAGTATCCAGACGGCCCGCGAAGCGCGTGTTTGTGGTGACCAGAAAAGCTTCATGTTGATCTCCGGGGGTGCCTAGATGACCAGTTCCTTCGCAACCTCACGCCGATTGTACTGTGAACTCATGACATACCCATAGGCACCCGTGTTAGCGATCAGGATAACGTCGTTTTCATCCGCAGGCGGCATCAGGCGATCGCTGCCCAGCCGGTCTCCGGTTTCACAAATCGGCCCAACGACGGTCACCGTTTCGGTAGGCGCTTCCGCCGCTTTGGTGAGATTGACAATCTCATGATAGGAACCGTACAAAGCCGGCCTGATCAGGGAGTTCATGCCGGTACCGATGCCGACGTAGCGCATATCGCCTTTGCCCTTGACTTGTGTTACACGACTGATCAGAACACCGGACTGGGCTACAAGGTAGCGGCCGGGCTCCAGCCATAGCTGGTATTGCGGATAGGCTGCACAGATTTCCTTGAGTGTGTCATCGAGCTTCGCCAGATCAAACGGCTGCTCGCCAGGCTTTTCCGGAATTCCTATACCACCGCCAAGATCGATCGATTGCACCCCGGGAAACCGCTGCGCCACTTCGACGAGTTCCACGGCTACTGCGCGCCAGTTATCCGGATCCAGAATGCCACTACCACTGTGTGCGTGAATACCGATGACCTCCGCGCCCACAGCGTCGACAAGCTGCTGCAGCTGATCAACTTCAAATCGGGGAATACCAAATTTCGAGTGCATGCCCGCCGTTTTGACGTTCTCGTGGTGACCGCGACCCTGTCCGGGATCGACCCGGATGAAAAGCTTCTTGTTAGCGAACAACTCGGGCCATGCCTGCAGTGGGTACAGATTGTCCAGCGTCACCTGCAGGCCTTTGTCCAACGCCCATGCGTACTCATCGCGCGGTGCGAAATTCGGCGTGAACAATATCCGATCGAGATTGATGTCCGGAATGACCTGCTCAATCCATTCTACTTCTCCCGGTGATACGCACTCGAAATCGATGCTCTCTTCAGCCAGCACCTGCAGAAGCTCCGCGTTGAAATTCGCTTTGACCGCGTACAGAACCCGCGCCACACTGCTTAGCCCCAACAGACTGCGCGCAGCCTGCGCAACGCTGTCCCGGTCATAGACGTAGGCACTGAGCTGTTCTTTGGCGAGTTCCAGCAATTGCTCCCGTTTGCGCATCCACCATGTGTCGTGGGTCTGCACGGCCGTCTGATCCCCGCGAAAAAGTCCTTCCCAGCTTTGGCCGAATACCGGGCTGCCTCCAGCTTTACGAATAATTGATGCATGCAGCTTGCGCACCAATCGCGGCCCCTGGCCCTGATCGACCACGAAACTCAGATTCAAATCGTTGGCCGCCTGCGACATCAAATGGATCTTCTCTTCCTCGAAGACTGTCAATGCAGGCGCCATGCGCGGCAGAATAGTACGAATCTTGCGGCCGACGAGGCTGACAGCCGAACAGTCCCTGATTGCGCGAACGCGGCACAGATCTTCCAGGTCGCTGAGCAGGGCTCGCTCCGTATCCGGTGGCAGCATGCCGTCCGCCGTATCGATGGAAACGGTGACGTTCGTTTCGGACGTCGATACCAGATCAACTGAGACGCCATGTTCGCTGAAAACAGCAAATGCCCGGGCGAGAAACCCTACCTCGTGCCACATTCCCACCCCGTCCATGGAGATCAGCGTCAGGCCGTTGCGCAAACATATTCCTTTGACCTGTGGCTCAATCTCATCCGTTACGGACGACACGACTGTCCCCGATAGCTGTGGTTCGGTTGTGCAGCGTACGAACAACGGGATACCACCGGTCCGCAGCGGCGACAGACAGCGCGGATGCAGAACCGAACTTCCGGCAGAAGCCAGCTCCTGAGCTTCATCATAATGCAGCGACAAGAGCAAACGCGCTGATGGCACGACGCGTGGATCGGCCGTGAACATCCCCGGTACGTCGGTCCAGATCTCAAGGCGTCGCGCCTGCAAACGCGCAGCGAAATAGGACGCGGAGGTATCGGACCCTCCCCGACCAAGCAACACGGTTTCACCCCACTCGTTTCGCGCGATAAAGCCCTGCGTCAGAATCACTTTGCCGGGCGCATCCAGTTTTTTTCGAAACTCGGGATCGGCAGTCGCATCACATCGCGCGGCCAGATAGTCCTGCGCGCGTTGCCCACCGCTCACACTAACGCTCGTCAGCAGGTCTCGAGCGTCGGTCCACGCGACAGGAAGATCGGCATTCTGCAGATACTCAGCACCGAGCCGTGTCGCCATAAGCTCGCCCAGGGCCATGATGCGCACCCGGACGCGCACACTGACTTCGCGAATTAGGCGTACGCCTGCGATGAGCTGCTCGAGTTCATGCAGGGTATCGTCGAGCAATGCTGCGCCATCAAGATGCAATGCTGCTGCCAGCGCATAGTGCTGCTCGCGTATCCTTGCAAGGCTATCGGATACGTTGCCCGCCGCAGCTTCGCGCATCGCCTCTTCCAAACCGTTGGACACACCCTTGAGGGCCGAATGCACGACAACAACTTTAAAGCCATCAGCAAGACGATTGCGAATCAGGCTGGCGATGATCGACCAGCTTTCGGCCGAGGAAACACTGCTCCCTCCGAACTTCATAACTACCCATGGCGACTCCGCGACCTCGGCAGGGGCGCCCAATGCCGCGCTGAGAGCAAATGTCGCTTCCGTAACCGTGTCGTTCATGCGTTCACCCATCTCTCAAGCGCACCAGCCAAAAAAAAACCCGCCAGGAGTCTCCTCGCGGGTTCGTCGACAGTGCCCGAACTTTATTACTAGCCGGTACTACTGCCATTCGCACCCACGCACCTCTGGCGCGCCATATGTTTTATGTGTTTTTTCACTTCGAATCGCTCGATGTGCTGGCACATTACGTGGGTGACGGAAAATGTCATTCACGGAGTAGAGCGAATCACGTGCGAAAGGTCAAGTCTCTAGGCATCCCAGGCGGGCGGAATCGTCACCGCGCCCTCCGAAGCTGACGATACCGCCGCCCGGTATTTGGCGAGCGCCCCGCTGGTTACCGGCGATGCAGGGCGCCGCCATTTCTGCTTGCGTGCGGCCATTTCCGCGTCGCTGATGTCGAGCAGGAGCCGCTTGTTTTCAGCATCGATCACAATCGAATCGCCATCCTCGATCAGCGCTATTGGCCCGCCAACGGCCGCTTCCGGCGATATGTGCCCAACGACAAAACCATGGCTGCCGCCCGAAAACCGACCATCGGTGATCAACGCCACATCAGAGCCGAGACCTTTCCCCATGATTGCCCCGGTGGGACTCAGCATTTCGCGCATCCCGGGCGCGCCTTTCGGTCCCTCATAACGAATGACCACAACGTCTCCTGCCTTGATTGCGCCATCCAGAATCGCCTGGAGAGCTGCTTCTTCGGCATGAAACACGCGCGCGCTGCCTTCAAAACGAAGGCCTTCCTTGCCCGTAATTTTTGCCACGGCACCTTCGGGTGCGAGGTTCCCGTACAAAATGGCCAGATGACTGTCGGATTTGATCGGGTTGTCGAAGTCACGAATGATGTCCTGGCCTGGCGGATAATCTGCGACGCCCTCGAGATTGTCAGCCAATGTCCTGCCGGTCACTGTCATGCAGTCGCCATGCAGCAATCCCCGATCGAGCAAACGCTTCATCAGGGGCTGGATGCCGCCGATTTCAATCAGCTCCGACATCAGGTATTTGCCGCTGGGTTTGAGATCCGCAAGTAACGGTACTTTCGCTCCGATCAGGGTGAAGTCATCAATCGTGAGGTCGACCTGTGCTTCCCGCGCCATCGCCACCAGATGCAGTACCGCATTGGTTGAGCCACCGAGCGCAATGACGACGGTAATCGCATTCTCGAAAGCTCGCCGAGTCATGATATCGAGGGGTTTGATGTCGTTCCTGATCAGATTCAGGACGGCCGCACCCGCACGCCGGCAATCATCCACTTTTTGCGCCGATACGGCTTCCTGGGCAGAACTGTTGGCGAGGCTCATACCGAGCGCCTCGATAGCCGATGCCATTGTGTTGGCTGTGTACATACCGCCACACGCGCCCGGCCCCGGAATCGCCGTGCGCTCGACCTCGAGCAGTTCTGCCTCGCCGATCCTGCCGCTGGATTTCGCCCCAACCGCCTCGAACACCGAAACGATATCGCGACGTTTTGCGCCGGGTTTGATCGTTCCGCCATAAACAAATACGGATGGACGATTCAGGCGCGCCATCGCCATGACGCAAGCCGGCATGTTTTTGTCACAACCCCCGATGGCGACAAGGCCATCGAATCCTTCTGCGGCGGTTACTGCCTCGATAGAGTCCGCAATAATCTCCCTCGAGACCAGCGAATACCGCATGCCCGGCGTCCCCATTGATATGCCATCGGATATCGTAATCGTATTGAACACGACTGCCTTGCCACCCGCAGCATCCGCGCCTGCCGCAGCTTCAGCCGCCAGATCATTGATATGCATGTTGCACGGTGTGGTCATCGCCCACGTCGAAGCGATGCCTATCTGAGGCTTGCGAAAGTCTTCGTCGGTGAAGCCGACGGCGCGCAACATCGCGCGGCTTGATGCCTGCTCATCGCCATCGACAACGACGCGTGAGTAGCGCCGCAGTTCCTTTTCTTCCATTGTGATCGCCCTGCTCTCGAATCCGGACAGCCTGACGCATTGCCAGGCCGGGAAAGGCAGTCTAACAACGTTTCGGTGGCCTGCGCAGCATCGAATCGAGGGGCCTGTCAGGCCCTATTGATCGTCGTCACGGATCATGACTGCAACACGGCGGTATACATCGACATCAACGGCAGAGGTACCGGGCGATAACTCGACACTGAACGCCTCATTGTTTTCATACTCCGAATCCTGCACCAGCGGAATCAGCAGTCTCGTGCTGCGCTGACCCGGCCCGAACGAAATCGTGAATCCGCCAGGGGCGAAATAGTCTTCACCCTGAGTCGCAGTAATGTCACGCAAACTGTATTCGATGACGAGGGGCGTATTGTCCGGATTGAAACGAATGATATCGAGTTGTACAGCCGGATCCTGCTCGTTGACCGATACCTGACTCGTGGCAAATGCGACCGTATTGGGCGGCAGTGTCTCTTCAAAGGTCCGCTGGTCATCATCTTCGAGCACGACATTGATGATGGCCAGTTCCGATGTCGCCGAATCCGAGTTGCGCACACGCAAGGTCGATTGTTGATCGGCTTCGCGAAGCGGATCAGACATCATCGTCAACGTCACGCGGGCACGGCTTTGACCCACGGGAAAGTCGAGGTAGCCATCATCAGAAAACTGATACTGACCGGCGGCCCATGGCGATCGATTGCCGCTAAAGCCAACTTCCTCGAGCCGCAATGTAAGCGGAAAGTCGATATCTCGGCGTACCAGATCCACTGTCACCGGCTGTCCATCTTCGCGCAATGTTACCGTCACTGAATCAGGTGTGCCGCCAAATCTGTCAATGCGCAGTTCCGTGGTCGGTGGCGGCAGTTTCGAAAAATCGACCAGCGGTACCGCGACAAGGTCGGGCTGCGGGATTTCCACAGGCTCATCAAGCTGCAGTATGTTTTCGCCCGAATCTGACTCCACCAGTAGTTCGTCGACGACCTGTTCGGGCAAAGCTGCTTGTTGTTCGTCGGTACCGACTTGCGGTGCATCGGCCGTATCGGCCCCGACGATCGCGGGCTCCTCCAGAATCTGCGGCGCTGCAGTCTGCAAATAGCGTTGCTTGATCGTGTCAAGCCAGCCCATGTTGTTTGCGACCACCGCGCCGAGGCCAGCGAGAATGACGAGACCCAATAGCGCTCTGCCCGGGCCGCTCCCTTTCTCCACTTCACTGAATCGAGGCGGCGCAGGGATGTCGACTGTGATCGCTTCAGCTGATTCGCTATCAAGCGCATCGATAAAATCTGCCATCGAGCTGAAGCGCGTGACGCGTGAGTACGAAAGTGCCTTCTTCAGGACTCGCCAGTTTGCGTCACTGAGTTTCTCGAGGCGCTGTGGCTTCATAC
>Ga0224512_10000162_pt1 | contig 72243 bp, 73 predicted proteins | sample SF_May12_sed_USG_4_FD_169103 | JGI IMG/M metagenome (GOLD analysis project Ga0224512, IMG submission 169103) | Sediment microbial communities from San Francisco Bay, California, United States - SF_May12_sed_USGS_13 | ecosystem: Environmental > Aquatic > Marine > Sediment | place: USA... | reverse complement strand
TGCCGCAGGGAGGGCGAAGTGTGCTCCGCGGATCGACCGGGAGCGGATAAAATCCGAAAGCGCCGCGCTAACGTACACTAATTGATTTTCTCGACACGCGGAACAGGGTCACGACAATGAAGGTAATGATGCTAATCGCACACGGCAGCCGTAAACAGTCCGCCAACGACGAGGTTCGCCGGCTTGCGCAAAAGGTGCAGGAACTCGGCGGCGGCGATTACGATGCGGTCTTGCCCGCCTTTCTCGAACTCGCCGAACCGGATATCCAGCAGGGGATAGCCAGCTGTATCGAACTGGGCGCATCCGAAATTGTCGCGGTACCCTATTTTCTGGCCGCGGGGCGGCACGTGGTGCAGGATATCCCCGGCGAACTTGCCTGCGCCAGGGCGGGGTACCCCGGGATCAGCATCGAGATGTCGCAGTATCTCGGCGAAAACGACGCCATGGCCGGACTGATCCTGCAATGCGCGCAACAGGGCGGACAGGCAACGCGGTAACAGGCGTCTAACGAGACTCCCAGCCTGTGCTGCGGCGCGGGCGAACGCAGCAGAGTTGCACAGGACGAGCGGCGATAAAATACGCCGCGCCACGGGCGCCATCGCAATAAATTGCGCCGCAAAACCCCATATCGAGCCTGCGTTTCGTTTACAGACGCGGAAATCGGTTTATTAGGGAACCGGAATACCTATAATAAGGAGATCCAAACGCCGCATGGCCGGTTCCTATCAAACAGCGAGTGATTCATATGAACGCGCCCCTCAGCAACAGCGCCCTGGTCGACAAGGACCAGGAACACATGATCCATCCATTGCACCACAACCCGGCCCACGCCAACGCGAAAGTCTGGGTTAAAGCGGAAGGTTCCCACCTGATCGATGCCGACGGCAATCGCTATATCGATGGGTTGTCATGCCTGTGGAACGTCAGCTGCGGTCACGGACGCCAGCCGCTGATCGATGCGGCTGCCAGGCAGATGCAGCAAATGGCTTATTGTTCGAGTTATAACGGCAGCTCCAACCCGCCGGCGATCGAACTTGCCGAACGCCTGTCGGGACTGTGTTATCCACAAATCAATAATTTCTATTTCACGTCGGGCGGTGGCGAATCTACCGACAGCAATTTCAAGCTGGCGCGGTATTACTGGAAGGCGAAGGGCAAGCCGGAAAAGACCAAGGTGATCAGCCGCATCTGGGGCTATCACGGGGTGACGTTCGCAGCAATGTGCGCCACCGGTATAGCCGGTTACTGGCCGTCCTTCGAGCCGCGCATGCCCGGGTTCAGCCATATACCGGCACCCGACCCATACCACTATCCGGTGCCCGGGGATGGATCATCGCAGGGAATCGCGGCGGCCAACGAACTGGAAAAGGAAATCCTGAAGCAGGGTCCCGAGACTGTGGCGATGTTTATCGCCGAACCGGTACAGGGCGCAGGCGGCGTCATCGTGCCGCCGGACGACTATTTCCCGCGCATTCGCGAAATCTGCGATCAGTACGAGGTGCTGTTCGTGGTCGACGAGGTCATTACCGGTTTTGGCCGCACCGGCAAGCTATTCGCACTCGATCATTACGGTGTGCAACCGGACCTGATGCAGTTCGCCAAGTCGATTACCTCGGGTTACCTGCCGCTCGGTGGAATCGGTATCAGCGACGAGGTCGCCGAGACCATCCGCAACAGCGACAAGCCATGGATGCACGCCTATACCTATAGTGGGCATCCGACCACCTGCGCGGTCGGGTTGGCAACCCTTGATTATATCGAGAGCCACAACCTGGTCGAGCAGGCTGCCAGCAAGGGCGCCTATCTGCTCGACAGGCTGCACGCCGAGCTGGATGGGCACCCGCATGTCGGCAACGTACGCGGCAAGGGCATGATGTGCGGGGTAGAGCTGGTAGAGGACAAGACCACGAAGACCTGGTATCCGCCGGAGTGGGGGGTTGGAGCGAAAATGACAAAAGCCATGATCGACAACGGTGTCTTCACGCGTATGCGCAGCGAAGTGGTCTGCATTGCGCCGCCGCTGACGACCGACGAGGTCACATTGGACGAACTCGTCGCCGGCATTCGCAACGCCATCGTCACCGTCTTCGGCGAATAATAGACGGTAAAAACGGGGACAGTTTACTTAATTCGACACGTCGAATTAAGTAAACTGTCCCCTTATTTCCGGTCCGGTAATTCCTTGATGTAGAGATCGTGCTTGGAGTAAGGGATCTCGATACCCTCCGCGTTGAAGCGCTTGTAAATCTGGCATAGCAGTTCGTGCGTGACCAGGCCGCGGGCGGCGGGCTGATTCACCCAGCACAGCAAATCAAAATCGAGGCTGGAGCCGCCAAAAGCGCGAAAGCGGACGCGGTGCGCGGGTTCATGGCAAACATTCTCGTTCGCCGCGGCGATCTCCATCAGCAGGTTCTGCACCTGGTCGATGTCGGAGCCGTAAGCCACGCCAACCTTTACCCGGATGCGGAATTTTTCGTAGGGCCCGCCTGATTCGTTGATGATCTTGGTGTTGCCCATGATCGCGTTGGGCACCGTAACCTCGACATCGTCGCGCGTTCGCATGCGCGTGCTGCGGATACCGATGTGGGTGATCTCGCCGCGTTCGCCCGAATCGAGCACGACGTAATCGCCGATCTTGTAGGGTGCGTCGGCGAGGATGAAAACCCCGGAAAACAGGTTGGCGAGCGTGTCCTTGGCGGCGAAGCCGACCGCGATGCCGATGATTCCTGCAGACGCGAGCCACGCGGTCATGTCGATGCCCCACGCGGTGAAGACCGCGTAGACGGCGATTACGACGATAACGATATTGGCGACGTTATTGAATAACGGCAGCGACTGGCTGTTTAGAAATCTGACGCGCCTTTCATTGCCTGCAATACTGTGCAGCAGCAGGTGCGACAGGCGCATCAGGAATACCGCCCAGATGATTACCGCGATCGATTTCAATGTGGAATAGGCGATGAATTCGTAGGGATCGCCGAGGTCCAGCAAATTGGTTGCCAGCCCAAGGCCAACCAGGATTACGCTGATATAAATCGGCCCATGTATAATCGCCAGCAACTGGTCACCAAAGGTAAATCGCGCCTTTGCGAAGATACGCTCCAGCGTGGTGACGATAACGCGATCGACGATCCATGCCACGACGAGGAACAGAACCACGACCATGCCTGCCTGCAGCCATGGATTGTCCCCGATCAGGCTCAGGTAGGGAGCCAGCGCCGCCTGCCATTCGTTCAACATTCGATGATATTGACCGCGAGCCCGCCGCGCGCGGTTTCCTTGTACTTGGTTTTCATGTCGGCGCCGGTTTCGCGCATTGTCTTGATGACCTTGTCTAGCGAGACGAAATGCTTGCCGTCGCCGCGCATCGCCATGCGTGCCGCGTTGATAGCCTTGACCGAGGCCATCGCGTTGCGCTCGATGCAGGGTACCTGCACCAGTCCACCGACCGGGTCGCAGGTGAGGCCGAGGTTATGCTCCATGCCGATTTCGGCCGCGTTTTCGGCCTGCTCGGGGGTGCCGCCCATCACCTCGGTAAGCGCCCCGGCCGCCATCGAGCAGGCGCTGCCGACCTCTCCCTGGCAGCCGACCTCGGCGCCCGAGATCGACGCGTTCTCCTTGTACAGGATTCCGATCGCGCCCGCGGTGAGCAGGAAGCGCACGATACCATCGTCGTCGGCGGCGGGATAAAAGTGCTGGTAGTAGTGCATCACCGCAGGGATGATTCCGGCCGCACCGTTGGTGGGCGCCGTGACGACGCGCCCGCCGGCCGCGTTTTCCTCGTTGACCGCAAGCGCCCACAGGTTTACCCAGTCCAGCGTCGTCAGTGGGTCCTTGTAAGTCATGTGCGGCTCGCTGCTGAGCTTGCGATACAGGTCCGCGGCACGCCGTTTGACTTTCATGCCGCCTGGCAGTATGCCCTCGTTGCGGCAGCCGTTCCTGACGCAGGTTTGCATGACCCTCCATATTCTGAGCAATCCGCTGCGTATTTCTTCCTCGCCGCGCCACGCCTTTTCGTTTTCCATCATGACGTCGCTGATGCGCATGTCGTGATTGGCGCAGTGGATCAGCAGATCGACGGCTGAATGGAACGGGTAGGGCAGCCTGGTATCGTCCGCGACGATGCGATCGGCGCCTGCCGCTTGCTCGTCGATGATGAAACCGCCGCCGACCGAGTAAAAAGTTGCGCTGTGGATTTCGCTGCCGAGCCTGTCGAAGGCGTGAAATGTCATGCCGTTGGAATGGTATTTGAGGGTCTCGCGCCGGTGCATGACCAGGTCTTTTTTCTCGTCGAAGGGAACCGGGGATTCGCCGAGCAGGTTCAGCCTGCGAGCGCAGCGGATCGCTTCCAGGCGCGCATCGACGCTGTCGGTATCGACCGTCTCGGGCAGCTCGCCCTCGAGCCCCAGCATTACCGCCTTGTCGCTGCCGTGACCCTTGCCGGTCGCGCCGAGCGAACCGTAAAGATCGGCTTTTACACGCGCCAGGTCTGGCAACAGGTCGTTCGCCTTTAACTCCTGCACGAATTGATTGGCCGCGCGCATCGGGCCCACGGTATGCGAGCTCGAAGGTCCGATACCGATCGAAAACAGGTCAAAAACGCTTATCGCCATGGGGCAATCCTATCGCAGCAGCGGACCGGAGTATAACGCCAGAATGGCAGAATCCATACACCAGTTGGCAGTCCCGCCCGTGCCCAGCTGTCGGCCGATCAGGCGTTGTCGTCGGCGTAGGCAGACAGCGGCGGACAGGAGCAGACTACGTGCGTATCGCCATAAACGTTGTCGATGCGCCCTACCGGTGACCAGTACTTGTAGTCGCGCAACGACGGCAGCGGGTAGGCGGCCTGTTTGCGGCTGTAGGCGTGATTCCATTCGTCGGCGCAGACCATGTCGACCGTGTGCGGCGCATTCCTGAGCGGGTTGTCGTCTGGATCCATGCGGCCTGCCTCGATTTCGCGAATTTCGTTGCGAATCGCGATCATCGCCTCGCAGAAGCGGTCGAGCTCTTCCTTGGATTCGGACTCGGTGGGCTCGATCATCAGCGTGCCCGCGACCGGGAACGACATCGTCGGAGCGTGAAAGCCGTAGTCGATCAGGCGCTTGGCGATGTCGTCGACGCTCGCGAAATCCTTGACGATACGGGTATCGATAATGCATTCGTGTGCGACCAGCCCATTGGGTCCGGTATACAGAATAGGGAAATGCTCCTTCAACCTGTGCGCAATGTAGTTGGCGTTCAAAATTGCGGTCGCGGTCGCCTGCGGCAGCCCGTGCCGGCCCAGCAGCGAAATATAGGCCCAGCTGATCGGCAGGATACCGGCGCTACCGAACGGCGCCGCGGAAACCTTGTTGATCCCGCCGTTGTGACTCTGGCTGGTCGACGGTAGGAATGGCTTGAGGTGTTCCCTGACTCCGATCGGGCCCACGCCCGGACCTCCGCCGCCGTGCGGGATGGCGAAGGTCTTATGCAGGTTCAGGTGCGAGACGTCGCCTCCGAATTTGCCGGGCGCGCAGACGCCGACCATCGCGTTCATGTTGGCGCCATCGATGTAGACCTGGCCACCATGGTCGTGAACTATCTGGCACACCTCGCGCACGTTGTCCTCGAATACGCCGTGCGTCGAAGGATAAGTAATCATGATCGCGGCCAGGTTATCGCGATGTTTTTCGCACTTGGCGGTTAAATCGTCGACGTCGATATTGCCGTTTTTCGCGCTGCCGACCAGCACCACCTTCATGCCCGCCATCTGCGCCGACGCTGGGTTGGTGCCATGCGCGGAACCCGGCACCAGGCAGATATCACGATGCCCCTCGCCGCGGCTCTCGTGGTACGACTTTATCGCCAGCAGGCCGGCATATTCGCCCTGGGCGCCGGAGTTTGGCTGCAGCGAAATTGCGTCGTAGCCGGTACAGGCGCACAGCATCTGCTCGAGTTCGACGATTAGCTGCTGGTACCCCTGCGCCTGGTCCAGCGGTACGAAAGGATGAATGCGCCCGAAGCCGGGCCAGGTAACAGGTATCAGTTCGGTCGCCGCATTGAGTTTCATGGTGCAGGATCCGAGCGGAATCATGGTGCGATCCAGCGCCAGGTCTTTGTCCGCGAGCTTGCGCATGTAGCGCATCAAATCGGTTTCGGAATGGTGGCTGTTGAAAACCGGGTGGGTCAGGTAATCGCTGTTGCGGATCAGGTCCGTCGGCAACGCGGCCTCGACCCTGGTATCCAGTTCGTCGATCGAGACGTCCCGGCCGAGGTCATGCGTGAAGATATCGTATAAGCGGGTCACGTCGCCCCGGGTCGACACCTCGTCGATGGAAATGCCGATCGTGTGCGCATCCACCTGGCGCAGGTTCATTTTCTTGGCGCGTGCCGCGGCCATGATGAACTCGGTCGCGTTGCCGGTATCGACCGTGATGGTATCGAAATAGTGCCTGGTGTTGACCCGGAGGCCGAGTTCGCGCAGGCCCTCGGCCAGCAGCACGGTCAGGCGATGCACACGCTGCGCGATGCGCCGAATTTCCCCGGGGCCGTGATAGACAGCGTACATGCTGGCCATGATCGCGAGCAGCGCCTGCGCGGTGCAGATGTTGCTGGTCGCTTTTTCACGACGGATGTGCTGTTCCCGGGTTTGTAGCGTCAACCGCAGCGCGGGCTCGCCACGGCTATCTTTCGAGACGCCGATCAGGCGCCCCGGCAGCGAGCGCTTGAAAGCGTCGCGCGTCGCCATGAAGGCCGCGTGCGGTCCGCCGTAACCAAGCGGTACGCCGAAGCGCTGCGTGTTGCCGACCACGATATCGGCGTCGAATTCTCCTGGCGGCGTCAACAGCGTCAGGCTCAGCAGGTCTGCCGCGACCGCGACCAGTCCCTGCTTTTCGTGAATCTTCGCCACCAGATCGCGGTAATCGTGGACCTCCCCGGTGGAGCAGGGGTATTGCAGCAATACACCGAACAGTTCGGGGTTGTCGATCGCCGCAAACGGATCCCCGATCACGCACTTGATATGCAGGTGCCTGGCGCGGTTGGTGACCACTTCGATGGTTTGCGGATGGCAGGTATTCGCAATGTAAAACACGTCGCTCTTGCTCTTGGAAAGGCGATGGCACATGGTCATGGCCTCGGCCGCCGCGGTGGCTTCGTCCAGCATAGAGGCGTTGGCGAGCTCCATGCCGGTCAGGTCGCTGACCATGGTCTGAAAGTTCAGCAGCGCCTCCAGGCGTCCCTGCGATATTTCTGCCTGGTAGGGGGTGTAGGACGTGTACCAGGCGGGGTTGCGCAGCAGGTTGCGTTCGATCACGCTCGGGGTCTGCGTACCGTAGTAGCCCATGCCGATGAAGGATTTGTAGAGCTGGTTGCGTATCGAAATCTCGTACAGCCGTAACAGTACCTGGCGCTCGCTCAGGCTGGCCTTGACCGCGAGCGGCTTGCGCCGGCGAATCGATTCCGGCACGACCTTGTCGAGCAGTTCGTCGATGCTCGCCATCCCGAGTTCGGCGAGCATCGCCTTTTCTTCTGCCTCGTCCGGGCCGATATGGCGGCGAATGAAGCCGTGGAAGATATCGAGATCCTGCAGTTTTAGGTCAAGATTTGGCATGGCGATAGTTCCTCAGGTCGAACGCGACCGGTTTCGTTTTTCCGGGAAAGTCCGGCGAATGATGTTCTCAGCCGCCAGCCTGGTAATGTTAACACTATCACCACCGCGCCGGTTAGTCATCGCCGAGGCTGACGATCAGCTGGTCGCTGATCCATTGTTTGAGAAATCCGGCCGCGACCGGCGCAACCTGTTCGGCGTCGACCCATTCGAGCAGGCCTTCGCAGATCGCGGCAAAATTCGCCCCGTCGACGGCCTGCTGCAGCGCCCAGGCCTCGTGTACCTCGAGCGAGCGCCAGTGGATTTTCAGCTCGCGGCGCCACAATAGCCAGCGTTGCGGATGTTCGAGGCGCTGCTGGCGCGGCGGTTCGTCACCCGTGTTCAGCGCGTGCTCTATCGGCGGCACGTTCCAGTGCAGGTCCAGCCAGGTAAGCGCCGGCTTGAAGCGGAGGCGCAGATCCGGCCAGTCCTGCGGCGGCAACTGCGCCATGTCGTCGAGCTGAACCAGCGCAGCGCTATCGGCGGCATCGAATATCATCGTTTGTGCCCACTCGTAGCGCGCCAGCTCGAGCAGGAAATCACGCTCCTCGCCTTGGTAACGGGTGCGCAGATATTCGGGCAGGGATTTGCCAAACCAGCGTACCGACGGGTGCGTAGACGGGTACTCGCGGAGATAAGCTAACGCCAGTTCCTCGAAGGCTTCGCGACCCAGATAATTCTGTACTGCGGCATAGTCTGTCGCCAGGCAGTCTATCAGGCGGATGCGATACGCGTTGTAGTAAGTGGCGAGGCGGTGCTCGGCGAGCGCGTTGTCGCTGCCGACGATGTCGCGCTCGATATCGTCGGATGCGCCAATCAGGTAATCCTGAAATCGTCGTTGTAATTCTCGCAGCCGGATCATGGAACTCACCGGTAAAAAGGTGCAGCGATGCTGCGCGCCCGCTCGAGTTCGAGCAGCAGGCTGTCGAGATCCGGGATATTGCCGTCGCGCTCGATCATGGTCGAAACCGGACCGAGACGCCTCGCGGTTTCCTCGTACAGGGTCCACACCGGATCGATGATGTCATCGTCATGGGTGTCGATTATCAGGTTGCCCTCGTTGCTGTGGCCGGCGAGATGGTGCTGCCAGACGCGGGATCCGGGCACGCCTTCGAGGTATTCGATCGGATCGTAATGATGATTGTAACTGCTGACGTAAATATTGTTGACATCCAGCAGCAGGTAGCAGTCGGCACGTTCCGCAATCGCCGACAGGAATTCCCACTCCGGCATTGTGTCGTCGCAATAGGTAACGTAGCTGGACAGGTTTTCGATCAGCATCTGGCGACCAATGAAATCCTGCACCCTGGAGATACGATCTGCGACATGGCGTATCGCCTCCTCGGTGTAGGGCAAGGGCAGCAGATCGTGCATGTTTCTGTGGTCGACACCGGTCCAGCACAGGTGGTCGGAGTACCAGCGCGGCTGGACGCGTTCGATCAGGGATTTCAACTGCTTCAGGTAGTCGAGGTCCAGGTCGTCCATGCTGCCCAGCGACATCGACACGCCGTGCATGACCATCGGGTAATCCTGGCGTATCGCGTCGAGATAATAAAGCGGCTTGCCCCCATCGATCATGTAATTTTCGCTGATGATTTCGAACCAGTCGATTTCCCTCGGCTTGCGTTCGAGGATGTCCTTATAGTGCTCCGCACGCAGACCCAGGCCAAAGCCGAGGAAGGGTTTTTGTGCGGATTCAGCCATAGACGAGCATCACGGATCGAGGGAAATCAATTGTATCGATCGGACATAAAAATGCACCGATCCGGTCGGTGCATTTTTCTTTAGCCGAGAAAAAGGCTCAGGCTTCGAACTTGCCGCCCGCTGCTTCGCATTCTGACTTGGTGCGCTTGACCCAGCCCTGACCGGCGCAAGAGTTCTGTCCGGCGCAACTGGTAGTGGCGGTTGCGCATGCGCTGGTGCCCTTGCATGAATTGACGTTGAAGCATTTGCCCGCCGTCTCGGCCGCGTTCGCGCTCATCGGCGCAACGGCAAACATGGCAGCCGCGGCTGCGGCAAGGGCGACTCCGGTAGTTTTTTTAGCTGTAATCATAAAATTATCCTCAAGTTTGAAAACCTATATTTGTAGTGGTTATTTCCCCCATTACGCGTGCTTAGAGAAAACGAGTTTCGAGAAAGTTCAGAAATAAGGTAAAAATTTTCGCGGAATCGTGAAAAATCAAACCGCGGAAGGCATTATTTTACCGGTATTGCCGGATAATCAGTTCGTTACCGCGCTGCACCAGCTCGAAATGCTTCAGCACGTTCATGCCCAGCAGGACCTCGTCGACGCCCATACCCGAGATGATGGTCGCACTGGTATCGAAAAGCTCGATATCGCCGATAGCTAACTGGTCCAGGCGGGTCAGACGGGCGGTGGTTACGCCGTTCGCGGTGGATACCGAGGTCGCGGGGCCGGCCTTCAGCCCCAGCGCGCGCTGCATTTCGGCAGGGATTGCGGTGGTCGTGGCCCCGGTATCGACCAGGAATGTTACCTTTTGATGGTTGATCTCGCCGTCGAAAACATAGTGCCCGTTGCGGCTTCGCGTCAGCACCACTTCCTGAAAAGCCCCGGTTTGCAGCGTCGACACGGAGCGGTTTGGATTATTTTGCCGGTCGAGGATGTTGGAAAAAACCAGCGCCAGCAGTAAAAAACCGAGCACCCAGCCCGCGGCAGTGAACATCATGCCCAGTTTTTTAGTAGAATGCGCCATGACACTATAACTTAGTGATATTTCCAGTAAATTCAATCAGGGTCAGGTAAATGTCGGGTAACAGTTTCGGCAAGTCATTCGTGGTGACGTCTTTCGGTGAGAGCCATGGCAGCGCGGTCGGCTGTATCGTCGACGGTTGTCCTCCGGGGCTCGAGCTCAGCGAAACCGACCTGCAGCAGGATCTCGACCGGCGCAAGCCGGGCACCTCGCGCCATACCACGCAGCGGCGCGAAGACGATGCGGTGCAGATACTGTCCGGTACCTTCGAGGGCAGAACCACCGGTACGCCGATCTGCCTGCTGGTTTACAACCAGGACCAGCGCTCAAGGGATTACAGCGACATCATGAACCTGTTCCGCCCCGGTCACGCCGATTACAGCTATACGCACAAGTACGGCTTCCGCGATTACCGCGGTGGCGGTCGCTCCTCCGCTCGCGAGACCGCGATGCGGGTCGCGGCCGGCGGTATCGCGAAAAAATATCTGCACCAGAAATGCGGCATCCGGGTGCGTGGCTACCTGTCGCAGCTGGGCCCGCTCAAACCGGCGAACTTCGACTGGGAGCAGGTCGACCGGAACGCGTTCTTCTGGCCGGATGCCGCAATGGTGCCGGAGCTGGAAAAATTCATGGACGCGCTACGCAAGGAAGGGGAGTCGATAGGCGCGCGCGTTTCGGTGGTCGCAAGCGGCGTGCCGCCCGGGCTGGGCGAGCCCATATTTGACCGGATCGACGCCGATATCGCGCACGCGATGATGAGCATCAACGCGGTCAAGGGCGTCGAGATCGGCGCCGGTTTCGGCGCCGTGGAACTCAAGGGTACGCAAAACCGCGACGAAATCACGCCGCAGGGTTTTCTGTCGAACCATGCCGGCGGTACCCTCGGTGGCATTACCTCCGGGCAGGATGTGCTGGTCGATATCGCGCTAAAACCGACCTCCAGCATCCACCTTCCCGGCAGGACGATCGATGTCGACGGCAATCCGGCGGAGATCCGCACCAAGGGCAGGCACGATCCCTGCGTCGGCATCCGCGCCACGCCGATCGCCGAGGCGATGCTCGCCATCGTGCTGATGGACCACTTCCTGCGTAACCGCGCGCAGAACGCCGATGTCGTTTGCAAGACTCCCGTCATCCCCGCCAGTCCCGATTAGGCGGTAATTCACAGGACGATTCCCGGGACACGATACTTAATTCATGGACGCATGTTGACTGGCCAGAATGTCGAAGAATTAAGTATTGGATCCCCGGAATTATGAGTCGAAGCGATACGGGGATCAGGCGGCTGGCCGCTCAGGGGTCGATGGACTGTCTGATTTCCTGGTAGATGAGGCGGGAGTGCTGGCCGCGCCTGGCGTCGGTTTTGGCGTGCTGGTAGTTACGCCATAACTGTCGCAATTTCTGGCGATCGGCGCGCTCCACCTCGCCGAGTAACGCTTCGATGGCGTCGTTGCCCTGCTCGATTATCCGGTCGCGCCAGCGTTCTGCGCGATGATGCAGCTGGATCGAGTGCTGGTTCTCGCGGTCGATTTCGGCAAGCGCGGTCAGGATGGGCTCGGCGTCGCGCGCGCGCAGCAACTTACCGAGAAACTGGTACTGTCGTTTGAGCGCGCTGCGCTTGTTTTGAATGCGCCTGGCGAGCGTGATCGCCTCGAGCACCTGTTCATCCAGCGGAATCCGTTTCAGGTGTTCCGTGGGCAGCGCGACCAGCCTTTTGCCGAGATCCTGCAGCGCGTGGCTTTCTCGTTTGAGCTGACTCTTGCTGACGTACTCGATTTCATCAAACTCTGCTTCGTTTTCCATAACAGTCTGGGATAAAATGCGCCAATGGACCTCGAAAAAAACAGCATATTAGCATTTCCGCACGCCGATTCGTTCAAAAACATCGTCGCCGACGCCATCGAGCTGGCGCTGGCCAGCGGCGCGACCCAGGCCGAAGCCGGGCTCTCGGTATCGCAGGGACTGTCCGTTGCGACGCGCATGGGATCGGTCGAGACCATCGAGCATCAGCAGGACAATGGCCTCGGCATCAGCGTTTACTTCGGCCGCCACAAGGGCAGCGCGAGCACGTCGAACCTCGACCTCGAAGCGATTCGCAAAACGGTCGAAGCCGCGTGCGATATCGCTCGTTACACATCGGAAGATCCCTGCACCGGTCTTGCCGACCCCGAGCTGATGGCTACGCAGATGCACGATCTCGATCTCTACCATCCGTGGAACCTGGAACCGAAGGCGGTCATCGATCTGGCGCTGGAATGTGAAAACGCGGCGCTCGGTTACGACAAGCGTATCGTCAACTCCGAGGGCGCCTCGGTCGATCTCAGCGCGGGGGTTTCGGTCTACGGCAACTCGCATGGTTTTTTACAGGCGCAGCATAAAACCCGGCACAGCATCAGCTGTGCAGTGGTGGGCGAGCACCAGGGCAAGATGCAACGCGATTACTGGTACGACGTCAGCCGTAACGCGGACCAGCTGGCGAGCGCGCGCAGCGTTGGCGAAAAGGCGGCCGAACGCACCGTACGCAGGCTCGATGCAAGCAAGCTCAAGACCCGGCAGGCCCCGGTATTGTTCGTGCCCGAACTGGCGCGTGGCCTGATCGGCAACCTGGCGTCGGCAATCGGTGGCGGCGCGCAGTACCGCAAGGCCAGCTTTCTGCTGGACGCGGTGGGCGAGCGAGTTTTCCCCGAGTTCGTGCAATTACACGAAAACCCGTTCATTCCGCGGGCGCTAGGATCGGCGAATTACGATTCCGAGGGCGTCGCCACGCATGCGAACAGCCTGGTCAGCGATGGCGTGATCCAGCACTACCTGCTGGACAGCTACTCGGCGCGCAAGCTGGGGCTGGCTTCCAACGGCCATGCCGGCGGCGTGCATAACCTGATTCTCGACGATACCGGAAAATCCTTCGATCAGTGCCTCGCCGCGATGCATCGCGGTTTCCTGGTCACCGAGCTGATGGGGCACGGTGTCAACGTGGTGACCGGTGATTACTCGCGCGGAGCCGCCGGGTTCTGGGTCGAAAACGGCAGCATCGATCACGCCGTCGAAGAGGTCACGATCGCGGCAAACCTGCGCGACATGTTCAGGGGAATAGTCGAAATCGGCAAGGATGTCGATCCGCGTGGCAGTATCCGCTGCGGCTCCATCCTGGTCGATCGCATGATGATTGCCGGAAGCACCTAGCGTGTTCGGAAAATTCCTGTCTGTCCTGTTGTTGCTCATCCTGTCGCCGGTGCGGGTTTGCGCGCAGGACGCGGCCACGGCGCCCGGCTACGTTTTCAGCGTGACCGTCAGCTCCCCGCAGCAGCTGGACGTGGTGCTCAACCGCGCGGAGGACCTGCGCAAGCTGTTCAAGCCGGATGACCTCGGAAAAATTGCGATCGTGCTGCATGGGGACGAGCTGCAGCTGTTCCGCAAGAACAACTATCGCTCCAACCAGTCGCTGGTGGAGCGCGCGCGGGTGCTCGACCAGGACAGTATTATCGACATCAAGGCCTGCCAGACCATGATGCGGATGCTCGATATCGACCAGGCGGACCTGCCGAATTTTATCGAGCAGGTGCCGTTCGCGCCTGCCGAGATCGAAAGGCTGCAACGAGAGGAAGGTTTTACCCGCCTATAAGTCCCATTCCACCCCGCGCAGGGACAGAATAACCGGGCTTTCCCCGGACTCGAGCTTTTCGATGCGCAACGGCAACAGCGGATTGCCGGTATCGTAATAGTATTTTATCTTCGAGTTCGATCGCACCATCATCTGTTCGTAAACGTTTGCCTCGAGACTACGGCCGTCGACGGAGACCCTGTCCTGTCCGCTGTAGACCAGGCGGGACTTGACCAGGCTGCCCTTGCGGTAGAAATCGACAGTCGCCGTGGTGAGCTGTTGCTGGCCCATGGCAGCGGCCAGCAAATGAATGCTCTGGAAATCGTAAACCCCGTCGACGAGTTGCAACTGGCGTTGCTTGCCCTTGCGCATTATCTCCAGCCTGCCGTTATTCCAGTCGAAACGCGCCGCCTCGGTGTTGCGGTCCTTGCCGGCGTCGCCGATCAGGATTTCGTGTAACCGAACCTCGCTGTCACCCTGGCTAAAGGTGGTTTCGGTATAGGGTTGCTTATCTGTAAACCACGAGTAAATTCCGCGCGCCCTGGTCAGCGAACTCCAGCGCCAGCGTTCGCCCGAGCGCTGCAGCCTGAGGTCGGTAGTCCCGATGTGCATGCCGCCCTTGAATAAATCGTAGCTGGCCTTGAAGGACCGCAGGGTTACGTCCGCGGCGACAGCGGGCACGGCAAGCAAAGTGGCCAGCAGCAGGCTAAGGCCGATACTGGATCGGTTTTTCGAGCAAGGCCTGTTCATAGAACAGCTGACCTCCTTTGATGGTTAGTTTTTCGTCACCGAGCCAGCACAATAGCTGGGGATACATCAGGTGTTCGAGCCGGTGTCCTTTGCGCTCCAGATCTTGCACCGTATCGTCGGCTTCGATCGGATAACTTGCCTGCAGGATTACCGGCCCATCGTCGAGTTCGGCGGTGACCAGATGGATACTTACGCCGTGCTCTTTTTCACCATTGTCGAGGGCGCGCTGGTGGGTATGTAAACCCTTGTAGGCCGGTAGCAGCGAAGGGTGAATATTCAGGATACGATCTTCGAATGCGTGGATGAAGCCCGGCCCGAGAATACGCATAAAACCCGCCAGCACGATGTAATCCGGACTGACCGCCTCGAGGTAATTTTGCAGCGTGGCGTCGAACTGATCGCGATCGGGGTAGTCGCGGTGTGCGATCACCCAGGTATTCAGACCATGCCTGGTGGCGCGAACCAGTCCGTAGGCTTTGCGCTCATTTGATATCACCGCGCTGATTTTGGCATTCAGACGTCCCGCTTCTATGGCATCGATAATCGACTGCAGGTTACTGCCGTTTCCGGATATCAGAATCGCAAGCCGCAGCGGTTCTCTCATACGAAGACGACCGCGCCCTCGTCGCCGCGATCGACGATTTCACCGATCACCCAGGCGGTCTCGCCCAGTGCATCGAGGCGTTCGATGCAGGCCTCTTCCGCCTCGGCGTCGACGGCAAGCACCATGCCAACCCCGCAGTTGAAGGTGCGCAGCATTTCATGCTCGGCCAGATTACCGGCCTGCCGCAGCCACTCGAACACCGGCGGGAAGCGCCAGCTGGACAAATCGATAGTTGCGCCCAGATTTTCGGGCAGTACCCGGGGCAGGTTGTCGATCAGGCCGCCGCCGGTGATGTGCGCTATCGCATTGATGCGGCAGCTGCCGGACAGTGCCAGCAGGTTCCTGACATAAATGCGCGTCGGCACAATCAGCGCCTCGCCAAGCGTTTGCGCGCCCAGCGCCTGGCCGAGGTCCGCCTCCGCGACTTCGATAATCTTACGCACCAACGAAAAGCCGTTGGAATGGACGCCCGACGATGCCAGCGCTACCAGACGGTTGCCGCGCGCGACCCGGCTGCCGTCGATCAGGCCTTCCCGTTCGACGATGCCGACGCAAAATCCGGCGAGATCGAAGTCGTTCGACTGGTAAATGCCGGGCATTTCAGCGGTTTCGCCGCCGATCAGCGCACAACCGGCCTGGCGACAACCTGCCGCTATACCTTCGATTACGCGCTGGGCCTGCGCCACATCGAGCCTGCCGGTGGCGTAGTAATCGAGGAAAAAAAGAGCTTCCGCGCCCAACACTGCGATATCATTGGCGCACATTGCGACCAGATCGATGCCGATACCGTCGAGCATGTCGAGATCGATGGCGAGTTTTAGCTTGGTCCCGACCCCGTCGGTGCCAGAAACCAGCAGCGGGTCGCGATAACGATCGAGCGGCAGCTCGAACAGGCCACCGAATCCGCCGATACTGCCGATACAGCCGGCTCGACGGGTCGACTTGATCGCGGGTTTGATGCGCTCCACGAGGTCGTTACCGGCGTCAATATCGACGCCTGATTCGCGATAACTCAGAGATCGGTCGGGATTCATGGTTTGCTGGTTCAGGAAATAATATGGGTGTGCTATTTTACACGCCTTGAATTTAAATGCCCGTGTCCTGGACAAGAGAAACAATGAAGCTGAGAAATTTTTTACCGCTGTTACTGGCCGTTGCAGGCGCGTGGCATTTACCGGCAGGCGCGGTAATCGTCGAAGATCTCTTCTCGGTCGAATTACCGGTCGCCGATCAGACTACCGCGCTGCGGCTCGAGTCCTTCAGCCAGGCATTCAGGCAGGTCGTGGTCAAGGTCAGCGGTTCGGACGATGCCCTCAACAGCCCCGCCTTCGAGCGCCCGATAGAGCGCAGCGCGCGTTACGTCAAGCAGTTTCGCTATATCAGTCGTGAGCAGTCCGAGGACGAAGATCTCGAGGCCTCGCGGCTGTATCTGCGTATCGACTTCGATCAGCAGTTGATCGAGAGCCTTTTGCGCGAGCACAACTTTCCGGTATGGGGGCGTGAACGCCCCAGCAGCCTGCTGGTCATTTCGTACGATGTGAACGAAAACATCAAGCTGGTCGCGGACGATTCGACGCCGGACCTGGTCGAAGCCCTGGATCGCGCCGCGTCGGTGCACGCGGTTCCGGTATTGTTCCCGCTGATGGATCTTGCCGATATCTCGCTGGTCAAAATTAGCGATATCGTATCCCGGCAGTACGACAATATTTACACCATGGCAAAGCGCTATGCGCCCGACGCGCTGCTGGTAGGGCAGATAATCGGCCGCAGTGGCGAAGGCTGGCAGGGCGACTGGGAGGTGCGCTTCGCCGACCAGATATTCAAATGGAAGCATCGGGCTTCGTCGAAACAGGATGTCATCGACCAGGTTATCAGGCATCTGGCCCGAATACTGGCGCTGGAGTACGCACTCGAAGATCACCGACGCGTCGAGCAGTCGCTGTTGTTGAGCGTATCGGCGCTGGACGGGATCGACAAGCTGATAAAGGTGCAGAAATATCTGCAGTCGCTCAACGCGGTAGATAGCGTGCGCGTAGCAATGGTCAACAGGGACGTCGTCACCTATCGGCTCAAGTTACGCAACGATCCCGAGGATTTACAGCGTCTGATCGAATTCGGCGAAGTGCTGGAACAGGAAGACTTTCCGCAACTGAGAACCCAGGGCGAGGAGCAGATCATATTAAACTACAGCTTTATCGATCGTGGGGTGGCCAATTAAACAGATCGCGTTACCGATTTCCCTCGATCGCCAGTTCAGCTTTGACAATTTCATCTGCGGGCAGGCCGAACTAATCGTTGCAAACCTGAAGTCGCTGGTGCTCGGGGAAGGTGAGAGCCAGGTAGGTCTCTGGGGCGGTAGCGGCAGCGGCAAGACGCATTTGCTCAACGCCAGCGCGGACTTCGCGAGAAAGCACGGGGTCGTGCTGCAAATCTATGACGCGGCGCAATTGCTGCAATGCGATCCCGGGGAATTCGACGGTTACGACCGATGCGACGTGCTGGCGGTGGACAACCTCGATGCGATTGCCGGCAATCCCGGCTGGGAAACGTTTTTTTATCGCGTAGTCAATCGCTGCCGGGATGGCGACTATCGCTTTATATTCGCGATGACAGACCGGCCCGAGGATTTGCAGACCTGCCTCGATGACTTTCGTTCCCGTCTGCAGTGGGGTTTGCTGCTGCAGTTGCCGGACAGCGGCGATAAGGAAATTCGTGAAATACTGCGCCGCCGCGCAGGCCTGCTCGGTTTTGAACTCTCGGACGAGGTGATCGCCTACCTGATGACGCACTATGCGCGCAACCTGGCGTCACAAATGTCGATCCTGCAGCGACTCGACGGGATTTCGCTGTCGCAGCAGCGCAGGGTGACGATACCGCTGGTCAAGCAAGCGCTGCTGGATCGACCCGAATAGTTACCGCCTTTCCCGCAAGCCGAGGTAGCGGGCATAGTAGATGCTCGCCAGGAACAGGATCGTGCTCGACAGCGTGGTGCCAAGACCATAGACCCGCAACTGCGGATTCGTCGCGAGCTCGCTGATACCGACGCAGAAATAGACGAGCATCGGGAAGCCAATCCACTGGTAGGTGTAGCGCTTGCCGCCGAGCAGGCCTGGTAGCGGTATCAGCAAGGGTATCGCAAGCAGCAACCCCCAATAATAGCTTACCCCCGATGCAGGCCAGAGCAGACTTGACTGAAAACCGAATAATCCCAGCCAGCAGACCAGGCTGATAATTTTGAGCGGATGCAGCACGAACGCCGCCGCTCTCACCCGAGCCGGCAGGCGAGGTCGGCGATACGCCTGCCCAGGGCTTTGCAGGCCGAGACCTCGTGCTCGCTCAGAGCCTGGCCCTGCTGCCAGGCAACGTGGCTCGCGCCGTAGGGGGTCGCCCCGGAGCGTGTCTGGTTGAGCGCCGGTTCTGAGTAGGGTATACCGGCCACCAGCATGCCGTGATGCAGCAAGGGCAGCATCATGCTGGTGAGCACGGTCTCCTGTCCGCCATGCATGCTCGAGGTCGCGGTAAAAACGCCCCCCGGTTTGCCAATCATGCCGCCGGCAAGCCACAGCGAACTGGTCTGGTCGAGAAAATACTTGGCGGCCGAGGACATATTGCCGAAGTAACCGGGGCTGCCCAGCACCAGGCCGGAACAGGATTCGAGGTCCGAAATCGTGGCATAGGGGACGCCTGCCTGCGGAATCGATGCGATGCTTTGTTCACTGTCCGCGGAAACCGACGGTAAACTGCGCAGCACCGCTTCGCAGTCCTCGTTGGAATCGACTCCGAGGCCGATCTGTTCGGCCATACGGGCGACGCTGCCGTGCCGGCTGTAGTAAACAATCAGGATTTTATGCAACGATATCAAGGACCCTGGCCGGTGGTCGGCCAATCACCGCCCTGTCACCGAAAACGACGATGGGTCGCTGCAGCAAGGCCGGGTACTCGCAAATCGCTTCGATAATTTCCTCGTCCGAAAGGCTGTCGTCGTCGAGATCGGCATCCCGGTAGACGGGTTCGGTGGTGCGCATCAGGTCCCGGGCCGTGACCCCCAGCAGTGCAATGATTTTCTTAAGCTCCCGCGGTGACGGCGGCTCATCGAGATAATTGATGATCTCGGGGTTCAATTCCCGGTCTTCCAGCAATTGCAGCGTTTCGCGGGATTTGCTACACCTGGGATTATGGTAGATGACGAGCTTGTGATTATTCATTTCCTGGTCTCTGGCGACCGAACTGGCGATGTTGTACAATATCGCAGCTGCATTATCAATAGCGTTAACAAGGCACACGATAGGGCTTCCTGACAGGGCTGTTTTCATAGTTCCGTGAAAAGGTTCAAATCTGGGCTATAATCAGGGCCAAATGAGTAATATTTACATTAAAAACTTGCTCTAAGGGGTTGATCAATGTAGTCTTCTTGGCAAAATGGGCTACCATAATTACGAAGCTACCAATTCTTAAAAGTTCTCGGAGAAAACAATAGATGAAACCAACAGAACTCCTTAAGGTCGCGGCTATTGCCGTTTTGACCTCAGGCATAATCGCAGGCTGTCAACAGTCGACTACAGAGATGACCGAAGTTGCAGTCGAAGAGGAATGTCAGGGTGCCACTCCTGAAGTCCGCAATGCGATCTACGCCGCCAAGCTGAAAAACGCTCGCGCCAGAAACCTGGGTGCCGAATGGGAAGAAAACGCAAAGATAATCGAGGAAGCTGAGCAAGCTGCAGCCGATTGTCAAAACGTTCGCGCGAAGATTCTCGCCAACAAGGCCGAGGAAGCCGCGGCGGCGGCAATCGCTGCGCTGCAAAGCGAACCCGTGGCAGTGGAGACAGCCCCGGAGCCCGCAAGCACCGAAATGGCCGATACCTCTCCGTACCTTGGTGGCTACCTGGTGGTTAGCGGCGATAACCTGTGGACCATAGCCGGGCAAAGTACCATCTACGGCGATCCCTATATGTGGCCGCTGATCTACAAGACCAATTCGGGCCAGATCAAGGACGCCGACCTGATCTTTCCGGGTCAGTATTTCTACATCCCGAAAGCCAAGGGACCCGAGCGCGCCGCGGCAATCGAGCACGCCCGTAATCGGGGTGCCTGGTCGATCGGCGTAACCGAGGCATCGGATCTGGATTACCTGGCGCAATAGGCAGGACCCTTCAATCGAAAAAGCCCGCGTTTCGCGGGCTTTTTTTTGGAGTCCGTCTATCCAGACGGGATGATCGTGAACGGATTTCCCGAACTCGTGAGCGCCTGCCCGTGCCGAAGGCTAACTAGTCGATCAAGTTGTAAACTTTTGAACTAAAATCAAAATATACTTTCATAAAACAATATGACGATTACTCAATGATGAAACGTTTTCTTTCTGTGCTGCTGGTGGTACTGGCGTTGCCCCTTGCGGTCCGGGCGGTCGATATGCCGCTGCAGGATATCCACGGCAACAGGGTCAATATCAGCAGTTACCAGGGCAAGTGGCTGGTGGTCAATTACTGGGCGACCTGGTGCCCGCCCTGCATCGTCGAAATGCCCGAGCTGCAGTCGTTTCACGACGCCCATGTCGATAAAGATGCGATGGTTCTCGGTATCAATACCGAACTGATCGGCAAGCAGAGATTGCAGGATTTTCTCGAGGATTATTTCATTACTTACCCGGTTTTTACGTCGAAGCCTGCCCAGCAATCGGAACTTGGACTAATTCCGGGATTGCCGACCACCTTCCTGGTATCCCCGCAGGGTGACGTGGTGGCACGGCAGGTAGGACCCGTGACGCGCGAAATGATCGAGCAGTTTATTCAAAACTGGCAGCCGCAGTTAACCTCTTCTCAATAATCGCCCATGCAAGCCGGTGAAATCCTGCTAATATGCAGGAAAGAATTATGCCAGAATTAACCCGTGACTAAACTCGTCTGTACCCTGGAAGGGATACTCGATCAACTGGTATCGCAGGATATCGTCGAGCAGGACAAGGCCAGTATGATCACCTCGCTGGTCTCCGCCAAGGACAGGAAAAATCTGCACCCGCTCGAAATCATTGCCAGCCGGCAGTGGAGTAACAAGTCACAACCTCAACAGTTACTCTCGCTAGATATGCTAACCGACTGGCTGGCCGGGCAATCCGGGCAGGAACGATATCATTTCGATCCGCTTAAGATGGACGTTACCGCCTGCACCTCGATCATGTCCTACGCTTATGCGTCGCGTTTCAGCATACTGCCCGTCAAGGTGACCGATAGCGAAATCGTGGTCGCACTGACCGATCCATACAACCTGGAGTGGATCGAGGAACTGGATCGTATCGTCAGAAAACCGATCAAGACGGTACTCGCCAATCCACGAGAGCTGAAGAATTACCTGGTCGAGTTTTACAGCGTCAGCAAGGCGATGGAGGGTGCCGGCAACAAGTCCGCCGTGAATATGCCGGGCAATATTCAGAACCTGGAGCAATTGATCGAGCTGGGTAAGACCGGCAAGGTGGACGCCGAAGATCAGCATATCGTCAGTATCGTCGACTGGTTGATGCAGTATGCCTTCAGCCAGCGTGCCAGCGATATTCACATCGAACCCCGCCGCTCGCAAGGCAACGTGCGGTTTCGTATCGACGGCTTCATGCACCAGGTCTACGAGATACCCGCCAACATCACCGCCGCCGTGATAAGCCGAATCAAGATCATGGGACGTCTCGACGTCGCCGAAAAGCGCAAACCCCAGGACGGCAGGATCAAGACCCTGTCACCGGGTGGCGCCGAAATCGAGCTGCGGCTGTCGAGCATGCCGACCGCCTTCGGCGAAAAGCTGGTGCTGCGCATATTCGATCCGGAGGTGCTGGTCAAGAATTTCACGGCGCTGGGGCTCGAAAAAACCGAATCCGATATCTGGAACGAAATGATTACGCGGCCCTACGGTATCATTTTGGTGACCGGGCCGACGGGGTCGGGAAAAACGACCACCCTCTACACCAGTCTCAAACAGCTGGCGACCCCGCAGGTAAACGTCTGTACCATCGAGGATCCGATAGAGCTGGTGGAGCCGAGCTTCAACCAGATGCAGGTGCAGCACAATATCGACCTGGATTTCGCCAGCGGGGTAAAGACCCTGCTGCGCCAGGATCCCGACATCATAATGATTGGTGAAATTCGTGACCGGGAAACCGCAGAAATGGCGGTACAGGCCGCGCTTACCGGGCACCTGGTGTTATCGACCCTGCACACCAACGATGCGCCATCCGCGATCGCGCGACTTACCGAGATCGGAGTCCCGCCCTACCTGATTTCCGCGACCCTGATCGGGGTGGTCGCCCAGCGGCTGGTGCGTACCCTGTGCCCTCACTGCAAGCATGAGACCGGCTTCGACCTGCTCGACTGGAAGGCCCTGATCAAGCCATGGACCACTTCACCACCGGAAAAAATCGCCGCTGCCGACGGATGTCTCGAGTGTCGGCAGACGGGTTTTATCGGCCGCATCGGCATCTACGAAATGATGCCGCTTGGCGACAGCCTGAAGCAGGAGGTTTCCGATAATTTCGACCTGGTCAGGTTTCGCAAGGCGGCTATCAGGCAGGGCATGAAACCGCTCAACCTGGCGGGCGCGCAGAAAGTTGCGCGCGGCATGACCACGATCGAGGAAGTCCTCAAGGTTGCGCCGCCACGTTACGACGGCTGAAGGCTCGTGTCGCCTGGATCCATGGCCCGTTTGTTATTATTGCTATGGGCGGGAACCATGTTACTGGCCTGCAGCGACGAGCCGGGATCGGCGCAGGACGAAATCAGGACTTTCGTCGAGGCGGGTGTTGCGGCCGCGGAAAACCGCAGCGTCGACGATTTGAACGACATGTTGCATCCCGACTACCGCGACGCCAAAGCTTACAACAGGAAACAGCTTGCCGACCTGCTGCGCGCCTATTTCTTCACGCATAAGAACATTCATTTATTTACGCGGATCGAGTCAATCGAGCTGCTGGCCGAGAACCAGGCGACGGTAAAATTACACGTCGCGATGGCCGGGAGCGTCATCAGCGACCTCGATGCGCTTGCCGCGCTGCGCGCCCGGATATACAGATTCGAGTTGCGCCTCGTCAAGGAAGACGACTGGTTGCTCCAGCACGCGAACTGGACTCCCGCAAGCATCCTGGATCTGGAGTAGCGGGTGATGAAGGCCTGATGCCTGTCAAACCGGAATCGTGGTGATGCGGCGGCACCGCACCCGCCTGCTGCTGCTCGCGCTGCTCGTCACCGCCGGCCTGTACCTGCAGATCGCCGGGTGGCTCGATGCGCGGCTGATTCTCGATTTTGCGCGAGGCTATACCGAGCACTGGTGGCTGATCCTGGTTTTGATCCTGGCGCAATCGATCCTGTTCACCTTCGCCCTGGCGGGCTCGTTGTTTCTCTGGGTCGCGGCGCCGCTATACCCGCCGCCGATCGCGACCTTCATTCTCGCCGCCGGCGGCACGCTCGGCGGACTCGGTGCTTATTATTTTTCCGAGTACCTGACCGAGGAATGGGTCGATAAGGTCAAAAAAACGCACAGCTACCGATTGTTGAGTGCCCAGGAAAACCTCTACACGCTGTTCGCGATGCGCGTGTTCCCCGGATTTCCACACGCGATCGTCAATTACAGTGCGGGGATCCTGCGCGCCCGGCTAAGTTACTTCGTCATCACGGCGATCCTCGGGATTGCGATCAAATCCTACATTTACGCGCGCGTCATTTACGGGGCGACCAGCTCGTTTTCGCCGGAGCTGTTGCTGGACATTACCATCGTCGGGCCGCTGATCCTGCTTTCTGCGATCAGCCTTGCGCTGGTCTTTATCGACCACAGGAAGAAAAAAACTGAGCGCGATTGATCGTCCTGCGAATATGTAAACCTGCGCACCTCGTTTGGTCGGCGACGCCAGCCTGATCCGTAGGCGGTATTGACTCACCGGACAAGCCGGTGTCAGCGCTCCGGCTCGACGCCTTCACCGACGATCTGTTCGCAGCCGTTGAAGTTCGCGAATGCCAACAGGGCATCGTGAAACGATTGGTAGAACGCCTCGTCGACCCGGCGCTCGATGTGCAGTGCTTTAATCTCGAGCGTACCGCAAGCGCGGTGCGCCTTGCAGTCGACGCGACCGACGAAGCGATCCCGATACAGGATCGGCAGGCAAAAATAACCGTAAACACGCCTGGATTCGGGCAGGTAACATTCGATCTGGTAATCGAAATCGAAGACCTGGCGACCGCGCTGGCGCTGGATCACGACATTGTCGAAGGGTGATAAAATTCGCGCCTGAGCGGTGCTGCGCGGGGCCCTGCTGTCGAGCAGTTCGGGCTCGATGTAAACCACCGTGCCGTCGACCTGCTCCACCCGGGTCAGCGAGCCTGCCTCGATTCTCGATTCGAGCAGCTTTTTGGCCGAGTCACGCAGTTTTTGCCCCTTGCGCAGGTAGGTAATCGTTTTGCACGAGGCAAAGCCATGCGCACGCAGGGCGCTGTCGATCAGGTAACAGGCATACTCGTCCATGGTCGGCGTGCGGGTATCGACCCAGTCGGGCAGTACGCGCTCGGGCAGGTCGTAGACTTTCTGAAAACCGTCGCGCGAACTCACCATCAGCTCGCCCTGCATGAACATCTGCTCCAGCGCCTGTTTCGCCGGTTTCCATTCCCACCAGCCGCCGCCGCGGTGATCCGGGTCGCTGAAGTCGCGAGCACGCAGGGGGCCTTCGGCTTCGATGCGTGCGAGAATTTGTTTCTTCAGCCTGCGATCGCAGCCCTGAAACCAGTTACGCTCGCCGTTCATTTGCGCCATGCGCGGCAGCGCGAACCGGTAGTCGCGCATCGGCAACCACGCGGCGGCATGAAACCAGTACTCGAAAAGCCTGCGTTCGTTGACGAGCTGGTCGAGGAATTTCGGTTGATAATTGCCGACCCGCGACCACAACACGTGATGATGCGCGCGGGCCACCACCGAAATGGTGTCTATCTGCACATAACCGAGCCGTTCGATGGCGCGTAACGTGGCCTGCTTGCCACGGCCAAACGAGTTGGATCGGAGCAAACCCTGCCGATGCAGCGCGATGCGTCTGAGTTTAGCTGCCAGGGACATAATCTACGGCGGTTTAAAACGGGGATTGTACGCCCGTCGCGCCTATTGCTTAAACCAGCGCTCGCGCAACGCGGTGATCACCTTGTTCGGGTAAATGTTTTTACCGAGGCTGCCGTTATAGCGCGCCAGCGCCCGCCCGAGATTGTCGGGCTCCATATCGATGTAGTAACGCAGGATAGTGCAGCCCATGCGCAGGTTGGTGCGAATCTTGAACAGGTTATTATCGGAAATGCCGATTTCGTTGAGCCAGAACGGCATTACCTGCATCAATCCGCGCGCGCCGGAGACGGAGATGGCGAACTTGTCGAAGCGGCTTTCGACCTCGATAACGGCAAGCACGAGTTCGGGCTCGATGCCGACACGCCGCGCTTCGTAATGCACCTGCTTGAGCAGTTCGATGCGTGCCTTCGGATCTGTGACGAATTTTTCGAGCCGCCGCGACATGTCGAGCAACCACACCTGGGCGTCGAAGCGATCCTCGAATCCGGCATCCGATTCGATCGCCTCCTTCAGCAGCTTGCGCAGTTCCGGGTCGGTCGAGGCGCTAACCGGACAAACCGCTGCCGTGATCAGTAGCTGCAGGATGAAAAAGGCGATTGCAAGGTCAATACGGGAGGTCATTGCCGGAGGTGAAGCGTTTTTTCGATGAATGAAGTTAATTCGTCGAGCGGCAAATCCTGCGCGGAAGAATCACGACGACCCTTGTACTCGAACTGTCCCGCACCGAGTCCGCGCTCGCTGAAAACCACGCGCCGCGGCACTCCGATCAGCTCCATGTCCGAAAATATAACCCCCGGACGCAGCGGCCGGTCATCGAGCAGCACGTCGAGTCCGCGTGCGATGCAATCATCGTAGAAGTCGTCGGTGGCCTGTTTGACCAGCTCCGACTTGTGATAATTGATCGGGCAGATCGCGAGCTGGAAGGGTGCCAGGGCCTCGGGCCAGATGATACCTTGCTCGTCATGGTTTTGTTCGATGGCGGCCGCGACCACGCGCGTGACCCCGATCCCGTAACAACCCATGAACGGGACGACCGCCTTGCCCTGCTCGTCGAGTACCGTCGCCTGCATGGATTCCGAGTACTTCTGGCCGAGCTGAAAGATATGCCCGACCTCGATTCCGCGTAATATCCTGAGCCGGCCCCTGCCGTCCGGGCTGGGATCGCCGTCTACCACGTTGCGTATGTCGGCGACCTCCGGTTCGGCACAGTCGCGTCCCCAGTTCGCGTGGATGTGATGTTTGTCTTTCTCGTTGGCGCCGCAAACGAAATCGCCTAGCTGAGCGGCGCTGCGATCGACGTAGATGCGGATATCGAGGCCGATCGGGCCGATAGAACCGATATCGCTGCCAACTACCTTTTTAATCTGCTCGGGCTGAGCCAGGCGCAACGGACTTGCGACGCCGTCGAGCTGCCCGGCCTTGAGCGCGTTGAGTTCGTGGTCGCCACGCAACACCAGAGCCACCAGCCCGCCATCGGCAGCTTCGGCGATCAGGGTTTTCAGGCACTGGCGCGCGCTTACGCCCAGCCCGGAGGCCAGATCTTCGATGCTGTGCATGCCCGGGGTGTCGACGGTCTGCATCGCCACGCCGGGCGCCACACGCTCGCCATCCTGGGGCAGCGCCTCGATTGTTTCTATGTTTGCCGCGAAGTCACCCTGGTCCGAAAATGCGATCGCATCTTCACCGGATTCGGCGAGCACGTGAAATTCCTGCGAGGTACTGCCGCCGATTGCGCCGGAATCCGCGCTTACGGCTCGATAATCGAGACCGAAGCGATCGAAAATTCTGACGTAGGCCTGGTCCATGATTTCGTAGGAACGCTGCATTGCGTGCTTGTCGAGATCGAAAGAATAGGCATCCTTCATGATGAATTCGCGTGATCGCATGACACCGAATCGGGGCCTGATTTCATCGCGAAACTTGGTTTGAATCTGGTAAAAATTAAGCGGCAACTGACGGTAGCTGTTCACCTCGCGACGGAAGATATCGGTGATGATCTCCTCGTGTGTCGGGCCGATGCAGGCGTCGCGCTGGTGCCGATCCTTGAGGCGCAGCAGTTCGGGACCGAAATGATCCCAGCGCCCGGATTCCTGCCACAGTTCTGCGGGTTGAAACGAGGGCATCAACAACTCGAGCGCCCCGGCCCGGTTCATCTCCTCACGGACGATTTGCTCGACCTTGCGCAGTACCCGCAGGCCCAGCGGCAGCCAGCTGTAAATGCCCGCCGCGTGCCTGCGGATCATTCCTGCCCGCAGCATCAACTGGTGGCTGACGATCTCGGCGTCTACCGGGGTTTCTTTCAAAGTTGCCAGGTGGAAGCGGGAAGCTCTCATAGGTAATCAAACACCTTGGTGATGCACCGGTCGAATCAGATTCGGCGCATTATAGGGGTTCCACGTCTGGTTTACAGGAAATTTACCGGGGCTGCCGCTTATTGGCAGAATCTCTCGATATCGGCCTCGGCCTGTGTTTTGCGCTCCTCGATTTCCTCGGTGGTCATAAAGCGTGTGCTGCCATCGGCGGCCCTGAGCTTGATACGACTGCTGCGACCTATGACCTGGAGGTCCTCCCGCGCATTGTCGCAGGCTATCTTTGCCTGATCCTTGGGGACGTCTTCGCCGTTGTTGGCGTTCGCGGCGGAATCGCCGTCAGTCCTCTCGGAGGAACCGGGCGCAGACAGGCGCGGCAATGCCTTGCCAGGGTTGCTAGGCGCAGACTGCACGCGGACATTCTCGGTTTTGGCTGTTATCGGTGGCGCGTCGCCGTAAGAAACATTGCCTTCCTCGTCGATCCACTTTTTTATTGCCCCGGCGTGAAGAGGCATCGACACCAGCAGAGTCAGGTATATCAGATAACGCATGTCTTGCCCTTTTTTCCCTTTAATTTCGACAGTTTACGAATCCAAATAATAGTTGTCATCCAAATATTTACCATCTTTTTTTAAAGTGCTTGGTTAGAATTTCGGCCGTTTTCTTCGCTTCTCATCAAACAAATTTATCTCTCCTGTAGGTATTAATAAGAATAATATATACTGCTTGCCTGTTAATTGGGCTTATGCACGCAATGAGCGATCGCAGACTCAAGGTTTTTCACACCGTGGCCAGGCTGCTGAGCTTTACCAAGGCGGCCGAAGCCCTGCACATGACCCAGCCAGCGGTAACCTTCCAGGTACGCCAGCTCGAAGAATATTTCAATACCCGCCTGTTCGACCGCACCCATAACAAGGTCAACCTGACTCCGGCAGGGGAGAAGGTGTCCGAGTTTGCCGAACGCATTTTCGACCTTTATGCAGAAATGGAGAACTCGGTGCGCGACCTGACCGGCGAAATCAGCGGCGCGCTGACGATCGGGGCCAGCACCACGATCGCCGAGTACATGCTGCCGGCGCTGCTGGGCGAGTTCAAGAATCGTTACCCCGACATCAACCTGCGCCTGAAGGTATCCAATTCCGAGGGCATTGTTTCGATGGTGGAGCATAACGTGATCGACCTTGGTGTCGTCGAATCATCGGTCAGTAACAAGAACCTGATTGTCGAGGTCTGTCACGATGATCAACTCGTGGTGGTCGCGGCACCCGACCACGAGCTCGTCAAACGGGGAGGTAAGGTCAGGGCGGCGGAGATTCTGAAATATCCGTTTGTCAGCCGCGAGGAGGGTTCGGGTACGCGGGATGTGGTCATGCAGTACCTCGTCGATCAGCAGGTAAATCCCAACGAAATGAATCTTTGCCTCGAGCTGGGCAGTCCCGAGGCCATCAAGGGCGCGGTCGAGGCCGGCATGGGAATTACGATAATTTCGCGTTCGATCATCGACAAAGAGCTCAAACTGAATACACTTCGTCACTTACAGCTTGATCCGCCCTTGAGCCGGCCATTCTCGTTCGTGCGTCAACGACAGAAGTTTCGGGTTACGGTTATGGAAGAATTGCTCGAGTTTGCACAAGCTTATTTCAAAAACCACGGTTAAATTGAAGCCCCGGTCCCTGCCGATAGTTATCTAAGTCATGTTCGAGATTTTGCTCCAGTGGTATAACCGTCATTTCACCGATCCGCAGACGGTGATCTTTGCGTTTATCCTGATTGTCGGCGCGCTGCTGATTTTCGTCCTCAATACCACCTTGATGCCGATACTGATCGCGATCATTATCGCTTACCTGGCCGAGGGCCTCGTGGCCTTGCTGCACAAAATCAATCTTGGCAGAACCGTCGCGGCAAGTATCGTGACCATGCTCATGATCGCTACCATCATCCTGGTGTTTTTTGTGTTGCTGCCGCTGCTGTCAAAACAGGTTAGCGAGCTGTTTCGCGAAATGCCGAGCATGCTCGCCCAGGGACAACAATTGCTGCTGCAATTGCCCGAGCAGTATCCCGACTATGTCTCCGCCAGGCAAATCGAGGAAATCCTGACCCTGGCGCGCAACGAGGTGACTACCTTTGGCCAGCGCGTGGTCAGCATATCGCTGGCGTCGGTGGTGGGGATTATCACCTTCCTGGTGTACATGATCCTGCTACCGCTGATGGTATTTTTCTTTTTGAAAGACAAGGACATCATCCTGAACTGGCTGGCCGATTTTTTACCAGAGGAACGCCGCCTGTTGCGTGCCGTCTGGGCCGAGCTCGATGTCAAGATCGCCAGTTACGTGCGCGGAAAGGTTATCGAGGTCCTGATCATCTGGGTAGCAACCTACGTCGCGTTCGAGGTAATGGGGCTCAACTACGCGATGCTGCTCAGCCTCGCCGTAGGCCTGTCGGTAATCATCCCTTATGTTGGCGCGACGGTAGTTACGATACCGGTGGCACTGATCGCGTTTTTCCAGTGGGGATTTACCTCGGAATTCGGCTGGTTGATGGCAATTTACGGATTTATCCAGTTTCTGGACGGTAACCTGCTGGTACCGCTACTGTTTTCCGAGGTGGTCAACCTGCACCCGGTAGCCATTATCGTGGCGGTCGTATTCTTCGGCAGCCTGTGGGGGGTATGGGGCGTGTTCTTCGCGATTCCGCTGGCGACGTTGATCCAGGCAATCCTCAAGGCCTGGCCGACCGAGGAAATGATCGCGGAATAATTATCCCCGCAACCGAAGCCCCGGCCCCTGTGCCCACTTATCGCAGGAATAGCTTCAAAATGGCGGGGTTTCTTTATAACATACGCCCCTTGATGAGCCACGGGGCTACAGAGGTTATCCATGTTTAAAGGCAGTATCGTGGCATTGGTCACTCCAATGCTGAGTAACGGCGATGTTGATTACACGCAACTCGAGGCCCTGATCGATTTTCATGTGCGCGAGGCTACGGATGCCGTGGTTATTGCCGGCACCACCGGCGAATCGGCCACGCTAAGCCCGCGCGAGCACTGCGAATTGCTACAACGCAGCTACGAAATTATCGGCCAGCGCATGCCGATGATTGCAGGCACCGGTGCTAATTCGACCGCGGAAGCCATAGAACTTACCCGCTGCGCCAAAGAGAGCCGGGCCGATGCCGCGTTGCTGGTGACTCCCTATTACAATAAACCGACGCAAAAAGGTTTGATCCTGCATCATCAGGCGATCGCCGGTGCCGTCGATATCCCCCAGATTCTTTACAATGTTCCCGGGCGTACGGCATGCGATATGCTGGCGGACACGGTTGCCGAGTTGTCCAGGGTCGACAATATTGTTGGCATCAAGGAAGCCACCGGCAGCATGGAGCGGCTTGCCGATATCAAGCGCCAGGTAAGCGACGATTTTGCGTTGCTCACCGGTGACGACTCGACGACCTGCGAGTTTATTCTAAATGGAGGCCATGGCGCGATATCGGTCACCGCTAATGTCGTACCGGCCAAAATGGCCAGAATGTGCCACCTCGCCGCGGAGGGTAAGGAACAGGAGGCGCGTGCGGCGGATGCCGAAATTGCCGATCTGCATCGCTTGTTGTTTATCGAGTCCAATCCTATCCCGGTTAAATGGGCGGTTTCGCAAATGGGATTCGGAGAGCTGAACTTGCGGCTGCCGATGACCGTGCTCTCGGAGGAACATCAGGCGCCGCTCAGACAGGCGCTGGTAGCCTGCGGTGCGCTATGAGAGATATACAAGCGGCGGCGCTGCTGGTCCTGGCCGCCCTGATAGCCGGCTGCCAGAGCGATCTCGATCAACGCTACCTGGAAGTGACGCTGGAGAAACGTCTCGAGCTGCCTCCCGACCTGGTCGCGGATGAAGTTGAATCCGGCTTCGAGTTGCCGGACGGTATCTCCGGTGACGACGACAGTGTCCGTGACAGGATTCCCGTGCTGGCCAAGGTCGACTCGATTCGCCTCGAGGGCAGTGCCGGACTGTACTGGTTAAGCGTCGAGGAGCCGATCGAAAACCTGTACCAGCAGGTCAAGAATTTCTGGGCTTCCGAGGGTTATCGTCTCAGCATCGAGGAGCCCGTCATCGGGGTGATGCAGACGGAATGGGTCTTCAGAAAGGTAGGGACCAATGACGAATCGGGCGGCTGGCTTTCACGCCTGTTTGGCAACGATGACCTGAGCGCGAGCCAGGATCAGTTCAGAACCCGGATCGAGCGCGGCGAGCAGGGCAGAAACCGGATCTACATCGTCCATCGGGGTACCGAGTATGTCTACGTGTTCGAGGGCGAGGACAGGAGCGTGACGGAGTTCGAAGACGAGGACAACCAGTGGCGTTTTCGTCAACCGGAGCCGGAGCTTGAAATCGAGATGCTGTCGAGGTTGATGATTTACCTGGGCTTGCAGCGGTCGCAGGTGGAACAGCAGCTGGCCAGCGCCAAATTATTCAAGCCCAGGGCATTCCTGCAATTCGATACCGAGGAGCGTTCGCCTTTTCTGATCCTGAAGGATTCCTATCAGATTGCATGGAATCGGGTTTATCACGAGCTCGAGCGTCTGAATTTCAGTATCGTCAGTGCCGATTTCAATACCGGGATCGGGTTTGGCCAGGAAGGGGTGATAACCGTGGCCACCGAAGTGATCGAAAGTGCCGGCGATGGTGGTTTCTTTTCATTTTTTGGATCGTCGGACCAAAAGCGGCAAAAGAAACTGACGCTGGTGCTCTCCGAGGAGAGCCATGAACTGACCCGTGTCGATATCGAAAACGAACAGGGCGATCTCGATACTACTCCGGAGGGTGCCGAGTTTCTCAAACTGTTGTACCAGCAGATCAGGTAGCGGATATGAGAATTGCGTCGCTGGGTAGTGGCAGCCGGGGCAACGCGACCCTGGTCCAGCACCAGGAAACCACGTTGTTGATCGACAATGGTTTTTCGCTGAAACAGTTCACGCAGCGCCTGCAACGGCTCGAAATCGATCCCCGGGCCATCGATGCGGTGCTGCTGACCCATGAACACGGGGACCATAGCGGTGGCGTGCAGAGGCTTTGTGCCAGCCACGATATCCCTTTGTGGACCGCGGTGGGCACCGCACGCGCAGCGCTGGCGCCCGGTTTCGAATACAACAGGCTGGTTGCAGGCCAAACCGTCACGATCGGCGGCATCGAGGTGTTACCGGTAACGGTGCCTCATGACGCCAGCGAACCCTTGCAGTTCATTTTCCATCAGCTGGATAACGGCAAGCGTCTCGGCCTGTTGACCGACACCGGCCACATTACCAGCCATATCGTCGAGGCCTTCGGCCGGCTCGATGGACTATTGCTGGAGTTCAATTACGACCTCGATATGCTGGAAAACGGGCCCTACCCGGAAATGCTCAAGCGGCGCGTCGGAGGTAAGCACGGACACCTGTCGAACGACCAGTCGATGGATTTGCTGCGTCAGATAGACACCAGCAGCCTGGGGTGCCTGATCGCCGCGCATATTTCCGAGAAGAACAATGCGCGCCATCTGGTGGATAAGCTGATTCGACAGCTGGATAATGTTCCGGAGCCGATACTCGCGGACCAGGAAGCAGGCTTCGGCTGGATTACCGTCTAGCCCGAATATTGCTCCGGTAGCTGGGAGGATGACGCGGGACACACCGCCGTGCTGGACTGAAAGGCATAGCCATCGCCAAAGCCTGAACGAAGCTCCGGCCAGGCGTTATCAAGACAAGTCAGGGCCGGGTCCGACTGCTAAATTAGTCAGGCTAGCCCTTTTTTGCTTCCTTGTCGAACTCGATCAGCGCGTAGGCCGAGTGGTTGTGAATGGATTCGAAATTTTCCGATTCGAGTACGTACTGGCGGATCCGATCATCCTTGTTTAGCTCACCTGCTATGTCACGCACCATGTCTTCGACGAATTTCGGGTTGTCGTAGGCACGCTCGGTCACGTATTTTTCGTCGGGTCGTTTCAACAGTCCGTAGAGTTCGCAGGAAGCCTGTTTTTCGACGATATCGATCAGTTCCTCGATCCAGATAAATCCGCTGGTCTTGGCATCGAGCGTAACGTGCGAACGCTGGTTATGGGCGCCGTAATCCGAAATGGATTTGGAGCATGGACACAGGCTGGTGACCGGGATCTGCACCTTGATACGGGTGCTGGTCACGCCCGAGTTGATTTCCCCGATCAGCGATACTTCGTAATCGAGCAGGGATTCGACGCCCGAGATCGGCGCCTTCTTGTTCACGAAATACGGAAAATGCATCTCGATATAGCCAGACTCGGCTTCGAGTAGCTCGGCCATTTCGCGCAGCATCTCGTTGAAAGAGGTATAGGATATTTCCTTTTCGTGATCATTCAGAATTTTTACGAAACGTGACATGTGGGTGCCCTTGAACTGGTGGGGCAGAAACACGAACATGTTGAAGGTTGCGATCGTGTGCTGCTGACCGTCGGAACGGTCCTTTACGATCACCGGATGCCGAATGTCCTTGATACCGACCTTGTTGATAGCAAGTTTGCGGGTATCTGCGGTTCCCTGTACGTCGGGAATCGACGCAACGGTCGTGGTAGCGGGTTCACCATTCATGGCTTGATCCTGTCACAAGCCCCGTGCAGCCCATTGCAGCGTCGTGAATGAGTGATAGAGCAGTTTGTTGAAGTTAGCATGTCAATAACTGAGTAAAACAGTCGGGTATTATACTGCGCGGTCGGTTTAAGGCAAATAGTCATAATGGCGATTATCCCATTTACGACAGCAGATGGCGACAACAGGATATATGGAGGTCTAAACGAGTGGCACAGCGTCGTTGTGACGAAATCATCAATTTCGCCGCTGTAACTGAACCAGCCGTTGACGGGCCGGAGTCAGGAGGTCGTAAGTGTCGTTATTATTATTGTGATTTAAGCGGGGGAGACGTCTTCGGCCTGTGGGCCCTTGGCGCCATCGGTAACCTTCATGGTCACCGTCTGACCTTGCTGAAGCGTTTTATGACCTTCAGCCTGTATCGCGCTGTAATGTACGAAAACGTCTTTTCCACCTTCTTGCGAAATAAAGCCATAGCCTTTGGCATCGTTAAACCACTTAACCGTGCCTGTTACTGTTTCAGACATAATTTTACTCTGTAGCTTGGTTATATTTATGCCCGGTTTTACAACCCGGCAGGTTTTATTGTAGGGGAATCGCAGGACGGAAGCCATTAATTAAACGGTCATGCAGCGCCAAATTCGGCAAAATTCGATTAATTTAAGCGCAAATTCCGGAGCCTTCAGACCCGGGTAAATCCGTTGATTGCGTCGCGTAGCGTGGTGGGATCGAGTCCATAATCCTGCAGTATTTCCTGGCGGCTACCCTGCGAAGGGAAGAAGTCGTCGAGGCCGAGGCGCAGCAGCGGAACCTGCAGCTGCTTTCGATTGAGAAACTCGAGCACGGCCGAACCGGCCCCGCCGGCAATACTCGCGTCTTCGAGCGTAATCAGGAAATCGTGGCTCGCGGCCAGGCTTTCGACCAGCGATTCGTCGATTGGCTTGATAAAACGCATATTGACCAGGCTCAGATCGAGTTCCTCGGCGATCGGCAGGGCGACATCGAGAAGACTGCCAAAAACCAGCAGCGCGGTCCTGTTGCCCTTGCGCACCACCAAAGCCTTGCCGATTTCGGCGATAACGTCCACGTTTGCCGGGTCGGCTTGCGCCGTGTTATCCCGCGGATATCGTACCAGCGCGGGCCCGGGATAGTGGTAGGCGGCGTTGAGCAGCGTATACATGTCTTCTGCGTTCGCCGGCGCCATCATGATGATGTCCGGAATGCAGCGGCAGTAGGCGATGTCGAAATTCCCGGTATGGGTCGCGCCGTCCGCGCCGACGATTCCGGCGCGATCGACGGCGAAGGTTACGTCGAGACCCTGTACCGCGACATCATGGACGAATTGATCGTAGCCGCGCTGCAGGAACGTCGAATAAATAGCCACCACCGGTTTGAGCCCCTCGCGCGCCATGCCGGCCGCCAGCGTGACCGCATGCTGTTCTGCTATGCCGACGTCGTGGTAGCGGTCGGGCATTTCCTCGGAAAACCTGACGAGCCCCGAGCCCTCGCGCATCGCCGGCGTAATCGCATGAAGTTTGGTATCGCTGGCGCCCTTGGCAACCAGCCAGTCGGAGAAGACGCTGGTATAGGATTGCGTACCTGGCTTATTCGAAGACTTGACGTCCCCGGTTTCGGGATTAAAAGGCCCGATGCCGTGAAACTTGCAGGCGTCCTCTTCCGCGGGCGTGTAGCCCTGTCCCTTGCGCGTGACGATGTGCAGCATTCGCGGACCGGACAGGTGCTGCAGGTTGCGTATCAGCGAGAGCAGGTCCTTCAGATTATGCCCGTCGATGGGTCCAAAATAGGAGAACCCGAGTTCTTCGAACAGCGTTCCCGGCGTGACCATGCCCTTGACGTGTTCCTCGGCGCGTTTGGCCAGCTCCCAGGCGCTGGGGATGCGTCGCAGCACCTTCTTGCTGCCCGATCGCAGGCTGGAGTATATCTTTCCCGACCAGATGCTGGACAGGTATTTCGACATCGCGCCGACGTTGGGCGAGATCGACATTTCGTTGTCATTCAAAATTACCAGCAGATCATTATCGAGCGCGCCGCCGTGGTTTAGCGCCTCGTAGGCCATGCCCGCGGTCATGCCGCCGTCACCGATAATGGCGACCGTTTTTCGGTCTATGCCCTGCGCGTTAGCGGCGATTGCCATGCCCAGGGCGGCGCTGATGGAGGTGCTGGAATGCCCTGCACCAAAATGGTCGTACTCCGATTCGGTAATCTTGGGAAATCCCGAAAGCCCGCCTTTTTGCCGCATACTGGACATCCGGTCGCGCCGCCCGGTCAGGATCTTGTGCGGGTAGCACTGGTGACCAACATCCCAGACCAGGCGGTCGTGCGGGGTATTGAACAGGTAGTGCAGGGCGATCGTAATTTCGACCGATCCGAGGCCGGAAGCGAGATGGCCGCCGGTGCGCGCCAGGCTTTGTAACAGGAAGGCGCGAATTTCCTCTGCCAGTTCCGGCAGCTGGTTTTCCTCGAGCCCGCGCAAATCGTCCGGGCTGTCGATCTGCGCGAGTATCGGATATGTTTCGCTAATATTATTCAAATGACTGTTATCAAGCACGGCGGCCTGCTCAATTTTTACGCTCGATGAACCACGCTGAAATATACCGTAAAATGTCGGCTTCCTCACCAAATATCGAAAGCGCCTGCAGCGCGTTCCGGTGCAGCTCCCGAGTTTTCTCGATCGATGCATCGAGGCCTATTATCGAAGGGTATGTCGGCTTGTTGTGCGCGCTGTCCGATCCCTGGGTCTTGCCGAGGGTGGCGGTGTCGCCAGTTACGTCGAGAATGTCATCCTGCACCTGGAACGAGAGACCGATAAATTTGGCGTAGGAATCGAGCGCGGCGAAGTACCGCTCGTCCAGCCCGTTGGTGCTGAACGCGGCCAGCTGAACACAGGTACGAATCAGAGCCCCGGTCTTGTGGATATGCATGGTCTCGAGTTCGGCGATATTAAGCGTCTTGCCGACGGCCGCCAGGTCGATCGCCTGGCCCCCCGCCATACCGCGCGAGCCCGAGAACAGCGACAGGTTTTCGATCATTTGCAATCGCGCCGACGCGTCGGCGGTCATGTCGGGATCGTGGCTGATGATGTAGAAAGCCAGCGCCTGCAGGGCATCCCCGGCGAGTATCGCGGTGGCTTCGTCGAATTTGCGATGACAGGTAGGACGACCGCGCCTGAGGTCATCGTCGTCCATGGCTGGCAAGTCGTCGTGGATCAGCGAATAGGCGTGTATGATCTCGACCGCGCTGGCCGCGCCATCGACCTTTTTCAGGTCGAGACCGAGCGTCGCCGCGGTGGCATATACCAGTATCGGACGAACCCTTTTACCCGGCGCCAGTACCGCGTAGCGCATCGCCTGGTGCAAACGCACCGGGTTAACGTCAGCCGGCGGCAGCCATTGATCGAGGGCCGCCTCTACTCTCTGCTGGTAATCTTCAACAAGAGACTCGAAGATTTGCGCATCAATCTTCATCAAGGTCTTCGAACGGAACGGTTTGCTGCAGCCCGTTTTTCTCGATCAACTGTTCGACCCGCATTTCGGCATTGGCCAGCGTATCCTGGCAGCTTTTTGCGAGCTTGATGCCTTTTTCGAACTGCGCCAGCGATTCTTCCAGTCCCATTTCACCGGATTCCATGCTGCTGACGATTTTTTCCAGGTGTTGCAGGGATTTTTCGAAATCCCTGAGATTGTCTTTGGTTTCGGTCATGTCAATGCTCGCGGTAGGATCAAGCGATTATAATGCATCCAGAGTGTCAGCCAAATGATTGACCGGGATCAGATGCAAATCTTTGAAGACGCCGCGTTTCGGCATGTTCGCCTTCGGTATGATTGCGCTTTCGAAGCCGTGTTTGCTGGCCTCGCGCAGCCGTTCTTCGCCATTGGCTACCGGTCGCACTTCGCCGGACAGCCCGACTTCGCCAAAAACCAGCGAGCGTGGGTTTACCGGACGGTCCCGATAACTCGACAGGATGGCGAGAATGATCGCCAGGTCGGCGCCGGTCTCGGCAATTCGAACGCCTCCGACCGCGTTGATAAACACGTCCTGATCGTAAAGCGGGATGCTGCCGTGGCGCTGTAAAATCGCGATCAGCATCGCCAGCCGGTTCGATTCCAGTCCGACGCTGAGGCGTCGCGGATTGCCGCTGTGACATTCGCTGACCAGCGCCTGGATCTCGACCAGGAAGGGGCGGGTACCCTCGCGCGATACCATGACCACGCTACCCGACACCGGCTGATCGTGCTGTGCCAGGAAGATGGCGGAAGGATTGCTGACCGGCTTCAGGCCCTGGTCGGTCATCGCAAAAATACCGAGCTCGTTAACCGCGCCGAAGCGATTCTTTACCGCGCGGATGACGCGGTAGCGCGTCGCGGTATCGCCTTCGAAGTAAAGCACCGTGTCGACCATGTGCTCGAGCACGCGCGGACCGGCCAGCTGTCCTTCCTTGGTAACATGCCCGACCAGGAAGATAGCGACGTTGGACTGCTTGGCGAATCTCACCAGCATGGCGGCGCTTTCCCTGACCTGGCTTACCGATCCTGGTGCCGACTGCAGGCTGTTGCTGAATATGGTCTGAATCGAATCTATGACCATGACCGCCGGTTTACTGCTGTTTGCCTGCGCGACGATCTCCTCCACGCAGGTCGAACTCAGCAGTTTCAGATTATCGCCCGGAAGACCGAGGCGGCGGGCGCGCAGGCTGACCTGCTGCGGTGACTCTTCCCCGGTGACGTAGAGCGCCTCGAAGTGCTGGCTCATCAGGGTCAGGCACTGCAACAGAATGGTCGATTTGCCGATTCCCGGGTCCCCGCCGAGCAGGACTACCGAGCCTTCGACCAGACCTCCGCCGAGCACCCGGTCGAGCTCATTTATCTGGCTCGGCAGTCGCGGCGTATCGCTGGTTGGCACCTGGTCGAGGGTAACCACCGCCAGCGGACTTCCGCGGCCATGCCAGTTTGTCCTGGCGCCCGGGCCGGTCGGCATCGACGGGACTTCATCGATGCTGTTCCAGCTTTTGCAATCCGGACACTGTCCCGACCATTTCGGCTGCAGGCTGGCGCATTCGCGACACTGGAACTGGGCCTGGGCTTTAGCCATCCAGCGGCACTTCGGAATGCGGGCCGGTAACATCGTGATCCTCGGGTATCGCCAGGCGCGCGGTCTTTACCATGTTGTTTTTCATTTGCATGATTTCGATCGGGTAACCGCTGATCTTGACGCTGGTGCCGGCCTCGGGAATGAATTCCATGTGCTCGATGATCAGCCCGTTGAGCGTGCGCGGCCCCTTGGTCGGCAGGTATATGTTCAGGTTGCGGTTTATTTCGCGGATATGCGTCGAGCCGTCGATCAGGAAACTGCCGTCGGCATCCTGGTAGAAATCCTGGTGAAGCGCGCTGGGGTCGCTGGTGAATTCGCCGACGATCTCCTCGAGGATGTCTTCGATCGTGACCAGTCCCTGGATATCGCCGTACTCGTCGACGACAAAACCGATGCGGCGTTTGTTCTTGCGAAAGTTGATCAACTGGGTCGTCAACGGCGTACCCTCGGGAATGAAATAGCCGTCGCGAGTCAGATCGACCAGCGTCTCGGGGGTGAAATCTCCGGTAAGCAGCAGCGGCAGGATCTTGCGCATCAACGCGACGCCGATCAGGTTGTCGATGTTGCCGGAGTATATCGGGATACGGGTATAGGACAGGTTGGTAATCAGCTTGAGGGTTTCGTGCCAGTCGTCTTCGAGATCGATGCCGATGATTTCGCTGCGCGGCACCATGATATCGTCGACGCTAACCTTTTCCAGGTCGAGGATACTGAGCAGCATTTCGCGGTGCGAATCGGGGATCAGGCCGCTGGTCTCGGTTACCGCCACGCGCAATTCTTCCGAGGTTAGCGCATCGTTGTCGATATTCCTGCCCGATAGCTGAAACAGCCTCAATACCGATTTGGCGAGCCAGTCGATGATCGCGACCAGCGGCATCAATATTTTTGACAGGGGTTGATAAATATAGGATGCGGGCAGCGCGATTTTTTCCGGATTGGACGCTGCCAGGGTCTTGGGGGTGACCTCGGCAAACAGCAGCAGCACCAGCGTCAGCAGGCCCGCGGCTATCGCGATGCCCGCTTCGCCGTACAGGCGATAACCGATATAGGTCGCCAGCTGGGTTATCAGGACGTTGATGAAGTTATTGCCCAGCAGTATCAGCGTGATGAGCTTTTCCGGGCGTTCCAGCAGTTTTACCGCGCGGATTGCGCCGCCGTGGTTATTGTCAGCCAGGTGCCTGAGGCGGTAGCGATTCAGGCTCATGAGCCCGGTTTCCGATCCCGAGAAAAAGGCCGACAACATGATTAACGCGACGAAGGCGATCAGCAACCAGTATAGCGGAATTTCATTCAACGCGGATGCCGTGCCTTAAGCGAGGATGAATTCGAGCACCAGCTTACTACCGAAAAAAGCGAGCATCAGGAAGACGAAGGAGGTCAGGGTCCAGCGGATTGCGGTTTTGCCGCGCCAGCCAAATTTGAAGCGGCCGAACAGCAGGGTGCCCAGTATGATCCAGGCGACAATCGATAAAACGGTTTTGTGCACCAGGTGCTGCGCAAAGATATCTTCGAGGTAAAGAAACCCGCTCAGCAACGACGCGCTCAGGCAGACGAAGCCAAATCCCAGCAACTGGAACAGCAGGATTTCCATGTCGTGCAGCGGCGGCAGGAAGCGGATGAAACCGCCGGGGTGGTGGTGTCTGATCGAGCGGTCCTGGTAGGCCAGCAAACCCGCCTGGAACGCGCCTAGCGTAATCAGGCTGTAGGCAATCACCGATATCATGATGTGACCCTGAATGGCATTGTTGCTGGTCGTGATTAAATGGTCGGAAAAATGCAGGCTCGCGGCGATTCCGTTGAGGCCACTGAGCGGAAACACGATAATGCCGAGGCTTTCGATGCGGCGATAAATGCAGCTCAGCAGCACCTGAATCGATATCAGCCAGGAAATCAGCGACAACGCGGGGAAAAATCCCAGGTTCAGGCCCTGCGGCTGGATGATGAGCGCGTTGAGCGCCATCGCCTGCAGCAGCATGGCGACGATCGCAGGCGTCAGCGCTATCCAGCGTTGATGTTGTGCCGTGCCCAGCTGTTTATAAATCAAAAACGCGGACAGGCAGTAGAACAGGAACGCGAGCGCGCTTGCGATGGTGGGGAACATTATCTTCGGTCAGTGGCTCAGGCCTCGAAGTGTAACTGAAAAATCAGCCGGTCGCACTAGCGGACAGCGCACATACAGTCATCGACGACGACGGTCAATTTGTGAACCGGCTCGGAATTATCAGCGCGAAGCTGTATTATAATCGCTGTATAAAATTTCCGTATCCGGCAAGTCCTGCAAGAGAAAGAATTATTTGCACTATTCCGGCCGGCGTTTGCTATAAAGTTGGTCGGGAACGGGATGCGTTAAAAAAAGCTTATACAGGACATCGGTTTAAGTTTATGCAAATTAAAGTGCTCGGGTGGGCTGGTGGAATAGGTGCAAACCTGCGCACCACCTCCTTCCTGATTGATGATGATTTGTTGATTGACGCAGGCACCGGTCTGGGCGACCTGCCGCTCAACCACATGACCGGGATACGTCATATATTCCTGACGCATTCGCACATGGACCATGTCGTTGGATTACCGCTGCTCGCCGACAGCATGTTTGGCGTGCATGACGAACCGATCATCGTTCACGCCCAGGAAAAAACCATCAAGGCGCTCAAGGCGCATATTTTCAACTGGGTTATCTGGCCGGATTTCTCCGAGCTGCCGACCCGGGACAACCCGTCGATTCAGTTCGAAGTCATGAATCCGGGCGACAAGATAAGCATCAGGTCCCGCGAAATCGAAATGATCGAGGTAAACCACACGGTCCCCGGGGTAGGCTACTGCCTGTCCTCGAGGCGAGCGACTGTCGCTTTCAGCGGCGACACGACCACCAACGACACGCTGTGGGAAGTGCTCGACCGTTACGAGAATATCGACCTGCTGTTTGTCGAGGCGGCATTTTCCAACAACGACATCGAAATCAGCAAGATTTCGAAACACTACTGTCCGCGGCTGCTCGGTGAGGATATTCTGAAGATGAAACATCGCCCCGGTATCTGGCTGACACATTTCAAACCTGGCGACGAGGAGCTGATATACCAGGAGTGCCTGGATGCGATGCCGGATTTCGACGTGCACCAGCTGAAGGGTGGCGAAGTATTCAAATTTTGACGTTTTTTTTTAGAAGTCAGCGCTGTTATAATCCCGCCCTTTGATAGCGGCAAGACTCTCCGATGTTTGAAAACCTGACCGACCGATTATCGGGAACGCTAAAAAACCTGCGCGGCCAGGGGCGGCTCAGCGAGGATAATATCCGTGAAAGCCTGCGCGAAGTGCGCATGGCGCTGCTCGAGGCCGATGTCGCGCTGCCGGTGGTCAAGGATTTTATCGACGGAGTGCGTGCCAAGGCCCTCGGACAGGAAGTGATCGGCAGCCTTTCGCCCGGCCAGGCGTTGATCAAGGTTGTCAACGACGAGCTGGTGTCGATTATGGGCGAGTCGCAGGCCGCGATCGACCTGAATCGCAAGCCGCCGGTTGTCGTGCTGATGGCTGGACTGCAGGGCTCGGGCAAGACCACCACGGTCGCAAAACTGGCGCGCCGGCTGCGTGAGCTGGACAGGAAATCGGTCATGGTGGCCAGCGCCGACGTCTACCGACCGGCCGCGATCGACCAGCTGCAGACGCTGGCGGAGGAGGTCGGCGCCGAATTCTACCCAAGCCACAAGGACCAGAACCCGGTGGCGATTGCGCAAGAAGCGGTGGCGGCGGCCAGAAAGTCGGCTGCCGACGTGCTGATCATAGACACCGCCGGGCGGTTAGCCATCGATCAGCAAATGATGGACGAAATTCGCGCGATCCACGACGCCGTCGATCCTGCCGAAACGTTGTTCGTGGTCGATAGCATGACCGGCCAGGATGCAGCGAATACCGCCAAGGTCTTTAACGACACGCTGCCGCTTTCCGGGGTGGTGCTGACCAAGACCGACGGCGATGCACGCGGCGGTGCCGCGCTCTCGGTCAGGCACATTACCGGTAAGCCGATCAAGTTCATCGGCTCCGGAGAAAAAACCGATGCGCTCGAGGTTTTTCACCCCGACCGGATTGCATCGCGCATCCTCGGCATGGGCGATATCCTGTCGCTGGTGGAGCAGGCGCAGGAGAAGGTTGATCACGACAAGGCGGAGAAGCTTGCGCGCAAGGTCAAGAGAGGCAGGGGCTTCGATCTCGAAGATTTGCGTGACCAGTTTACCCAGATGGAAAAAATGGGTGGACTCGGTAGCCTGGTCGAAAAGTTGCCGGGCATGGGCGCCGGCGTTACCCAGGCGATGCAGAATCCGGCGCATACCCGGCAAATGAAGCGCATGGTGGCGATAATCGACTCGATGACCCCGCTGGAGCGCCGCAAGCCCGAATTGATCAACGGTTCGCGCAAGCGTCGTGTCGCGCAGGGTTCCGGAACCCAGATCCAGGACATCAACCGGCTGCTCAAGCAGCACAAGCAAATGCAGCGCATGATGAAGAAAATGGGCAGCAAGGGCGGTATGGCCAACATGATGCGCGGCATGAAAGGGCGCATGCCCCCCGGATTCCCGATGTAAATACGGGGACACAATACTTAATCCATCGAATTCGGTATTGTGTTCCCTTAATTGCTCTCGAAACGGGCAATTGCCTTTAAAAACAAGTAAAAACAGGCATTTCGGACTTCACAGACGGACTATTTTAGGTACAATACGCGGTCTTCTGATCCCGGGGTCAGCGGCAGACTGTGGTTTGCCGATAGAAAGGCGGTTGGTTAGGCCGCCATTTATTTGGAGTTTATCTATGGTTTCAATCCGATTGTCACGCGGTGGTTCGAAAAAGCGCCCGTTTTATCACGTGGTGGTAAGCGACAGCCGCAGGGCCAGGGATGGTCGCTATATCGAACGCGTCGGTTTCTACAATCCCAAGGCGCGTGGCCAGGAAGTAGAACTCAGCATGGACGACGCGCGCATCGATTACTGGATTTCGCAAGGTGCGCAGCCCAGCGAGCGTGTCGCCAACCTGATCAAGGGAGCGCGCAAGGCCGCGGCTTAACGAATCGATGGGCCAGCACGACGACGAATTGATCTGTGTTGGCCATATTCTGGGCGCGCAGGGTATCAAGGGTTGGGTGCGAGTGTTTTCGAACACCAGCCCGCGCGAAAATATACTGGATTACAGCCCCTGGTTGATAGAGCGGGGTGACGAGTTCCAGGCGGTGGAAGTGGAAGGCCGCCTGCAGGGTAAGAATGTAGTCGCCAGGCTGTCGGGAATCGAGGATCGTAACCAGGCGGAAACGCTGATCGGCTGCCGGCTGTTTATCGAGCAGCGACGATTGCCGAGTCTCGGGGCAGGAGAGTACTACTGGTCTGATTTGATCGGGCTAAAAGTCGAGACCGTTCGCGCCGAGCCCCTCGGGACGGTGGCCGCGATGATGGAAACCGGGGCCGACGATGTCATGGTGCTAGAAGGTGATCGCGAGCGCCTGATACCTTTCGTCATCGACGAAATCGTCACCGAAGTGGACCTCGATCGACGACGACTCGTGGTCGACTGGTCGACAGATTACTGAGATGCGCGTCGACGTCATCACGCTGTTCCCGGAACTGGTAGAACAGGTGATTGCCTGCGGTGTGGTCGGGCGCGCCGCCGAGCAGAAGTTGCTCGAGCTGCACTGCTGGAATCCGCGCGATTTCACCCGTGACAGGCACCGCACGGTCGATGACAGGCCTTACGGTGGCGGGCCCGGTATGCTGATGAAGGTGCAGCCATTACAGGATGCGATCAGCGCCGTGCGGCAACAGAACCGGGATGCGCGCCTGGTTTACCTGAGCCCGCAGGGAGAATTGCTGACCCAGGAAAGGCTCGCGCAGCAGGTCAGGCTGGGGTCGGTGATATTCCTCTGCGGTCGTTACGAGGGTATCGACGAGCGGCTAATCCAGCGAGAAGTGGACGAGGAGTGGTCCATTGGTGATTACGTCATCAGCGGCGGCGAACTGGCCGCGATGGTGTGCATCGACGCGATGACGCGGTTGATCCCGGGAGCCCTGGGACATGACGAATCGGCGTTGCAGGATTCGTTCAGCGATGGGTTGCTCGACTATCCGCACTACACGCGGCCGGAGGAGTACCGCGGCGATCGCGTGCCGGAAGTGTTGATGAACGGCAATCATCGCGACATCGAAAACTGGCGCGAGCAGCAGGCGCTGGGCCGGACCTGGCAGCGGCGCCCGGATTTGCTCGAGCGTATCAGGCTCGACGCGAGACAGCAGGGACTGCTGGATGAATATATAGCCGAGTTTGAACGGACTCGGAAGCGGTGACGGTCGCCGCGTTGAAATTGTGATGCGAGGAATCGAAATGAGTAACATAATTGCACAGCTAGAAGCGGAAAACATGAAGTCCGACGTGCCTTCGTTTTCGCCCGGCGACACCGTGGTGGTACAGGTGCGGGTCAAGGAAGGTGCGCGCGAACGCCTGCAGGCTTACGAGGGCGTCGTGATCGCCAAGCGTAACCGCGGCATCAATTCGGCATTCACCGTGCGCAAGATCTCGCACGGCGAAGGTGTCGAGCGCGTGTTTCAGACGCATAGCCCGATGATCGCCGCAATCGAGGTCAAGCGCCGCGGCCGGGTTCGTCGCGCCAAGCTTTACTTCCTGCGTGGCCGTACCGGCAAGGCTGCGCGTATCCGCGAAAAGCTATAACCCCGGCTTCCCGGCATGCCGATGCGAAAAGGCGCGAGACCACCGGTCATCGCGCCTTTTTTTATCCCCGCGGCCTGTCGAACCCGACTCGTGCATGATGTCTTGATAGCCTGGTACGGAAGCGGCGAGAATCGGATTTTTGCAGACATGGGAACCGACCGCTAGAATGGCCGCGCGAATATGATGTATTTCGAGGTGGCTGCAGCGATGAAAAGATTGAACAGGCTCCTGTCGTGGTTTGCAGTCGTAGCGATGCTGCCTGCTGCCGCCGTTGCGGACGAACGTCTCGATCTGTTGAAGAATATTTCCGCGGCCGGCGCGCCGAACCTGACCCTGAAAATGCTCGACCAGGCGCAGCCCAAGGTCGACGAGGATTTGTACGAATGGATCCTGTGGGAACAGGAGCGCCTCGCGATCCTGACGCAATGGCTGCAATGGGACGAGTTGCTGGTTCGCATCGAGAACCTGCCGGGAGATATCCCGAAGCAGTTCCGCCAGCAGGCCGCGACCTATCAGGCCCGCGCCTTCCTCGAACTGGGGCAGGCGCATACGGCGCGACAGGTTTTACGCGAGCAGCTGTGGCAACCGAGCGCCGGCGAATCGGCGGAATACGAGAACTGGCGGCGCCAGGTTATCGAATCGTATCTCACCGACGGCCGCATCGAGGATGCACGCGTGGCGTTGTTGCGTTTCGACCAGGACTTCGACAGCAGCGATCTCGAATGGTCGCTGCTGCGCGCACGCGTGCTAATCGAATCTGGCAGGTACGAGCAGGCGGTGCTGGTGTTGCAGAATCAGGACGCCTGGGAGGCCCGCCTGACCACGCTTTATGCGCGCTTCCTGCTGAAACAGGTGGACAAGTCCGAACTCTGGCAACAGGTAAAACAGGACAGTGCTAGCGAGCAGCTGGAACCCGGTAGGCGCGCGTCGCTATGGGCCCTCGGTTATTTCGCGTCGCGGCAAATGGCGCCGGTCGATCGAGTCGTGGCGCTTGAATCACTGTTCCGTAATCCGGTGCAATCGCCGTTGCAGTTGTTCAAGCTGCCGGTGGATCTGTTATGGCAGGCCTATATCGAGTATGCCGAACTGGTCGGCAACCGTTCCGAGCTGTTGCTGGGGGATGACGCCAGGTGGCTCGAACTCGCCGACAAGGCAAGCAAGGTAACGCCGGTCAAGTCGCGGTCACTGTTCGCGATGCTGATGCTTCGATCCAGCGACAGCCAGGTTGCCAACCAGGCCGGCAGCGGATACATGCAAACCTTCGCGGAAATAGACGAGGCCGAGCGCAACCTGCTGGACAACCTGTTCAATCGCAGCAAGACATTTTCCAGCGCGCGCAAGATTCCACCAGGCATTCGCTACCAGCTGGTCGACCTGGCGTTGAAATCCGCCGATATCGAGAAGGCGACTCGCCTGATGTCGGGGCTTAACACGATACCCGAAGGCACCAGCGGTTTCGACTGGCAGCTGCGACAGTCGCGGGTGCTGATACTCGGTGGGCGCTACGAAGAGGGTAACCGGGTTTTGCAAAACCTGATCAGCGAGTATCGAGAACCGGCCGCGGATGCCACCGATCGGATACTGCAGGTCCTGTTCGACATGCAAACGGTGAACCTGCACGAGGAGGCGATCACGCATTTCAACCAGCTGTTGCGCCTCGATATCGACCTCAAGCAGCGTCGCGAAATCCTGTACTGGATAGCCGACTCCTATCTTGGGCTGGAGCAATACGACCAGGCGGCGCTGTTGTACCTGCAGTCGGCAATGCTGCCGGCCGCCAACGCCATGGATCCCTGGGGGCAGACGGCGAGGTTTCATGCCGCCGAAAGCCTGCAGCGGTCCGGGCTGACCGACGATGCACGCCGCATTTACGAGGAACTGCTTGCGATTACCAAAGACCCGGCGCAGCGATCGGTATTGAATCAGAAGATACAAAAGCTCTGGCTCAACCAGGCGGTCAAGTAGCCGCAGACTGGCGGCCGGAGCCAATCGAGCTGGGGGGCTTGAAAACATGTGCCGCCAACCGCATATGTTCCGATTATCAATCTACCTTTGTTGCCGGAGATAACGACAGATGACAGCTGCCGCCAATAGCGAAACCCGTGGTTTTGAAACCGAAGTAAACCAGTTGCTGGATCTGATGATCCACTCGCTTTATTCGAACAAGGATATCTTCCTGCGTGAACTGATATCCAACGCTTCGGATGCCTGCGACCGCCTCCGATTCAGCGCGATTTCAGACGCCAGCCTGTACGAGGAGGATATCGAGCTCAAGATAAAAATCGGTTATGACAAGGATCAGCGCACCCTGACGATCAGCGACAACGGTATTGGCATGACGCGCGCAGAAGTGATCGACCATATCGGCACCATCGCGAAATCGGGTACGCGCTCGTTCCTCGACTCGATGACCGGCGACGAAAAGAATGACGCCAGGCTCATCGGCCAGTTTGGCGTCGGTTTCTACTCGTCTTTTATCGTCGCCGACGAGGTGACGCTGCGCACGCGCAAGGCCGGCCTGCCCGCCGACCAGGGCGTCGAGTGGGTATCCGAGGGCAAGGGTGAATACAGGATCGCGTCGATCGAAAAACCGGAACGCGGCACCGAAATAACGTTGAGGCTGCGCGAGGGCGAGGACGAGTTTTTGAACGATTGGAAACTGCGCTCCATCATCACTTCCTATTCCGACCATATCGGGTTCCCCGTGGTCATGGACAAAACCGTCGAAGACGAGGCCGAAGGCGGCGAAACTACTATCGAGGAAGAAACGGTCAACCAGGCCTCGGCGCTGTGGACCCGCCCGAGATCCGAAATCAGCGAAGACGAGTATCGTGAGTTTTACAAGCACGTCGCGCATGATTTCGAGGATCCGCTCGACTGGAATCACAGCCGCGTCGAGGGCACCAACGAATACACCTCGCTGCTATACATCCCGGCGCGTGCACCGTTCGACCTCTACGATCGTGAGCCGCGGCATGGCATCAAGCTTTACGTGCAGCGAGTCTTTATCATGGAGGACGCTGAAAAGCTGCTGCCACGCTACCTGCGTTTCGTACGCGGCGTAATCGATTCGAAGGATTTACCGCTCAACGTTTCCCGCGAAATCCTGCAGGGCAGCAAGGTCATCGACAGCATCCGCAGCGGTTCGGTGAAAAAAATACTGGGCATGCTCGAAAAAATGGCCAAGAACGATCCCGAGAAATACCAGAAGTTCTGGAAGGAATTCGGCAGGGTATTGAAGGAAGGCCCGGCCGAGGATTTCGCAAACCGCGAGAAGATAGGCAAACTGCTGCGTTTTGCGACCACGCATACCGGAGATGCCGAGCAGAGTGTATCGCTCGATGACTACATCGGACGCATGCAGAAAGGCCAGGATAAGATTTATTACATTGCGGCCGATTCGCATTCGGCGGCGAAGAACAGCCCGCACCTGGAGATCTTTCGGAAAAAGGGTATCGAGGTGTTGCTATTATGCGACCGCGTCGACGAATGGCTGACGGCGCATTTGATGGAATACGAGGGCAAAAAGCTGCAGTCGGTGGCCAAGGGCGAACTCGACCTCGGCGATGACGAGGAATCGGAAAAGACGCTGGAGGAAAAAGCCAAGGGAGCCGAAAAACTGATCAAGCGCATGAAGGAGGCCCTGAAGGACAAGGCCGAAGACGTGCGCGTCACCAATCGGCTGACGGATTCACCGGCCTGTATCGTGCTCAACGAACAGGATATGGCGATGCACATGCAGCGTATCCTCAAGGAAGCGGGGCACGAATTGCCGAGTTCGAAGCCGATCCTCGAAATCAATACCGATCATCCGATCGTCAAGAAACTGGATGGCGAAAAATCGAAGAAGAAGTTTGCCGACTGGTCTAGTATATTATTTGATCAGGCGTTGCTGGCGGAAGGGGGTCAACTGGAAGATCCGGCCAGTTTCGTCGCCAAACTCAACCAGATGTTGGTATCCATTGCCAGATAACACGACGATACGAAAGTTCATTCGCCACCCGGCCGACGTGCCGATCCAGGTATCGCTCGACTGGGTGGACGATGGCAACGACGATACCGTTGATCAGACAATAACCAATGTCAGCCTCGGCGGCCTGGCCTTCGCCTCGACGAAGCCGCTTGAGGTCTTGCAGCGGGTCAGGATTTCGATACCCGTATTGAACAGGGACAACCACTTGATCGGCAATGTCGTATGGTGCGAAAAAGCGGATGCCGGCTACGAAATCGGTATCGAGTTCGAAAACTCGAGAGACGTATACCGCCTGCGAATGATCGAGCAGATCTGCCACATCGAGCACTATCGCCGGGAGGTCAGGCGCACGGAAGGCCGCGAACTCGATTCCCAGGAAGCGGCCAGCGAGTGGATTTCCAAGTACGCCGGCGACTTTCCGGCGCTTTAATCCGTTAGTGGGCGCGCAGCCATCAGTCGCCATTATTGGCGCCGGACTGGCGGGGTTAACCTGCGGCACTGCGCTGAAAAGCTTTGTTCAAAATATAAAAATTTTCGAGAAAAGCGTTTTCCCCGGCGGCAGGGTGAGCAGCTTTCGCGCCGGCGAGTACGAATTCAATCACGGTGCGCAATATTTCACCGTCAACAACCCGCTGTTCTGGAACATTGTCTCGGCCTGGCAGACCGATGGCATTGTCCGTCCCTGGGATGGCTGGATCGTCGAACTGGCAAAGGGCCAGATCGTCAATAGCGATCTCGCCACGCAACGCTTTGTCGGCGTACCGAGCATGCAGGAGATTGCGCAAAACCTGGCTCGACAATGCGAGCTGGTCACCTCCGCCAACATTTCGGAACTCGAGCGTCAGGCCGACGGCGGCTGGCGTCTGTTCAACGAACGGGGCGATTACCAGGGGGCTTTCGATATCGTCATCATCGCCACCGCCGCGCACCAGGTTGCCGATTTGTGCCGCACGGTCGCCGAGATCAGCAATCCGGCCGGGCGCGTCGACATGACGGTGTGTTGGAGCGCCATGCTCGCGTTCGAGCGGCGTCTCAAGATTCCCTACGACGCGGCCTTCGTGTTCGACTCGCCGTTGTCGTGGATTTCGCGTTACCAGTACGGGGTAAAGGAGGGCGATGCCGACTGCTGGGTGCTGCACGCTTCGCCGGAATGGTCGCAACAATATGCAGCGAGTTTTCGCGGCAGAGTCATGCATGCGTTGCTGGACGCTTTCTGGGAAGCTTCCGACCTGAAGGCGCGCAAGCCGGCTTCCGCCTCGGTGCATTGCTGGAAGCATGCTGTACCGATCAATCCGATCAGTGAGGATTCGCTGTTTGTCGAGGAACACGAGATTGGCGCCTGCGGCGACTGGTGCACCGCCCCGCGCATCGAAGGCGCCGTGCTAAGCGGCTTCTCGATGGCCGACCGGGTAATGAAACATATCCATAAAAACTACGCATGAAGGCGGCGGCCGACAAAAAAGTAAGACTCGACAAATGGTTATGGGCGGCGCGATTTTTCAAGACCCGCGCGCTCGCCGGCGCGGCGGTAACCGGGGGCAAGGTGCAGCTTGCCGGGCATCGCATAAAGCCTTCGCGAACGGTCAAAATCAACGACTGTTTTCAAATTCAGCGCGGCTACGAGCGCTACGAAATCATCGTTACCGATACCGGTGATCGCCGCGGTTCCGCCGCCGAGGCACAGTCCTTGTATCGCGAAACCGAGGCCAGTATCGTAAAACGCGCCAGCGAGGCGGAGAAGCGCAAGCTGGCGCTGATGCAGCGTCCACGCTCGGAATCGCGCCCGGACAAGAAGCAGCGCAGGCAGATCAGGCAGTTCATCCGCAAGTCATGAACCGCGTATTCGTCTACGGCACTCTGAAACGGGGCCAGCGCAATTATCGTTTCATGCGCGGTGCCGAGTATATGGGCGATCACCGAACCGAAAAGCTTTACTCGATGTACGAGTTCGATGACTACCCGGCGGTTTGCCTGCGTGGCTGTCATGCAATTCGGGGCGAGGTTTACCGGGTGAGCGATCGGCATTTCAGGTTACTCGACGACCTCGAATGGTACCCGCATTATTACCAGCGTATCGAAATTCCCACCACCTGGGGCGACGCGTGGATGTATATCGTTGAATTCGAGCTTTGCCACGGTCGCAGACAAATCCCTGGCAGCTGGCCCGAATAATCGTTCCGACGATCAGCGGGTTTCCTCAGACGAGCACGGTGGGAACTCCTTACCGGTATATCAGGTCGGGGCGGCCTTGATCAGCGACAGGATACCGCTACGCACCTCGGTGCTGAGCAGGTTGCGCAGGTCCAGCCTCACGTAGTCGAACTCCTGCGAGAACTCGAGCTGGTCGTACCGGTTTTTGACCAGGTAGCTTTTTTCGATCATCGTTGCGATAAAGTCGCGAAACAGCAGGCGGTCGAAAAAGTCGGGTGAGCTAATGCCGTATATCATCGAGATTTTCTGCGCGAGTAAATGACAGCGATGCTCGAGCTCCGCTTCTTGCAGTGGCGCGGCGGAACTCTGCCACAGCACGATAAAGGTCATGTAATACCGTTCCAGTATCGGTTGCACGATATGCGCAAGCCTGAGCAGCTGCATGAAGCGATGATCGCTGTGCGCGGGACGGCGCAGGTCCCGGTCCACCGGTTCGAGCAGCGCCTCGTCGACGAGTGCCAGGATACATTCGTCGACGATCTCGTCGAGTCCGGAATCCTGCCATTCGAGCTGCAGTTCCGATTTCAGAAACGGATACAATAGCCCGACCTTGCGACCAATGCTGGCCCGCGCGACGCGCCGGACGTTGGTGAAACAACAGGCGATCAGCGCAGGAATAACCAGGCTATGCAGACTGTTATTGCGGTAATAACCGATGCGTGCGTTATCCTCGGGCTTCAGATAAACGATATCGCCGAGTTCATGTTCGCGGATATGGATGAGTTTTTGTCCGGCGATGCGCCTGATCTGGCTCTGGTCGACCTTGCCCTCGATGCGGATCGAGGCCAGGCAGTGCGCCCTGCCGATAAGGCGTTGGTGTAGTTGCGCCTGGCTCACCAGCTCCTCGATTTCGATACTTTGGCGCGGGGTCGCGAGCAGGATTGTCGCGATGGCGTTTACCGGGTTGATCACGCAGGCGTGGTTTATACCGTACATGATTTCGCGGGAAAGTTGCGACAGGCTGCGACGGTACCAGCCTGGTCTCTGGTCGATCTGGTGAGCGCGATTTCGCCAATCGCTGCAGTGTCTCGTCAGCAGTTCGTCGAGCAGGATGGGTTCGCCGAAACTGGCTGTAACCTTGCCGAAATGCCCCTTGAGCCGGAAGATAGCCGACAGCGCGCCTAGCGTCGATTCGCGCTTCTTCTTGCCGCCGTAGAGTTCACCGAGATAGGAGTTGCCCTCGACCAGCTTTTCGTAACCGATGTAAACCGGCACGAAAGCCATTGGCCGGGCCTGGCTCTTGATGTATGCCTCGACGGTCATGCCGAGCATGCCGATTTTGGGCTTGAGCATTCTGCCGGTGCGGCTGCGACCACCCTCGATAAAATACTCCAGTGGCACGCCGAGCTCGACCAGCTGATAAATGTAGGCGCGCATAACCGCGGTGTACAACTTGTTATCCTTGAAGCTGCGACGAATGAAAAAGGCGCCACCACCGCGCAGAATGCGTCCGATGAAGGGGATATCGAGATTGTCTCCGGCAGCGATGTATGGCAGCGCCAGGTTTTCGTTGTAGATCACGTAAGAAAGCAGCAGGTAATCGACATGGCTGCGATGGCATGGGACGTAGACCAGCTGATACCTCAGCGCAGCGTCGCGAATGCGCCCGGCATTGTAGACCTGGATTCCGGAATAGTAGCGGTTCCAGAACGCGCGCAACAGGCGCAGCATGACCTCGATCGTCAGCTGCGTGCAATCGGCGAAAATCTCGCGACAGTAGCGGTGCGCCCTGGTGTAGCTCAGGAAACTGCTGTCGGCATTCTCGGATACCAGCTCCTGCACGATGGCGTCCTCTATGACCCGCGCGGACAGGTGTTTGTGGCTGATAACCTGGGGGCCGAACGTCGCCTCGCGCTGTTGCCGCAGGGCCGAGATCAGGAACTCCTGCAGGTCCATTTCATCGTATCCCGACTCATCGACGATTTCGCGAAAATCGAGTGCCTGGGAAAATATCAAACGCGTTCGGCGCCCGTTGAACAGCAGCGTGAAAAACTTGCGGGTGCGTCCGCCAAGCGACCAGGTGTCGGCAAACAGCACCTGCAGCCAGTTTTTCTGGCGCGCCAGCGAACGCCCCCAGAACACGGAAACCGGAACCACCTGCAGATCGAGGTCGGGATTGTCGCCGCAGGCTCGCATGAACTCGGCCAGCATCGGCGAATGCTTACGTCGGCGCCTGATCCAGTCGATCAGCGGACTGCGCGAGGCGATGCTGTAGACGGAATGATGGCAACGCAGTGCTTCGATCGGAATCGGATCCCGCGGATCGGGCAAATGATAGCGCTGCGTGATCTCGGTCAAAACCAGCAGATCGCTCAATCCTCGGTCGGCGAGCACGTAAAGCACCGGTCGCTCCGGGTCCAGCACCGACAGCGGGTTATTGTCCGGAAAGACTTCGACCCGGACCCAGAGAAACAGAATCCAGCGTAGAATTCGATTAAACTGTCTTGTCAACAGGAACCTGTGCAATTGCCTCGAGTCACAGGATGATAACCTCTTGGAGTCGAACAAATGAATAAAATCCGACTGGGGTTCGAGAATTCAACGGGTGAAACGCTCGTCGGCCTGCTCGAATTACCCGACCGCATGGACCAGGTCTCCAGTTTCGCTCTGTTTGCGCACTGCTTTACCTGCGGCAAGGATATCGCCGCCGCATCCAGGATCAGCCGCGCCCTGGCCGCCAGGGGCATCGCGGTGCTGCGCTTCGATTTTACCGGTCTGGGCAGTAGCGACGGCGATTTCGCGAATACCAATTTTTCGTCGAACGTCGATGACCTGCTGTGTGCCGCGAAAGCGCTCGAAGCGCGTTATCAGGCGCCGCAAATTCTGATCGGGCACAGCCTCGGCGGCGCGGCGGTGTTGAGTGCGGCGTCGCGAATCGAGTCGGTCAGGGCCGTGGTAACGATCGGCGCGCCGGCGACCGCGGAGCATGTTGCCCACCTTTTCCGCGACAAGGAGGCAGACATCAGGCAGCAGGGAGAAGCGGTGGTCGAGCTCGCGGGGCGGGAGTTTTCCATAAAAAGCCAGTTTCTCGAGGATATCGAGCGGTATTCGTCGACCGCGAAAATTCGCGATCTCGATGCAGCGTTGCTGGTGTTCCACTCGCCGCTGGATACGATCGTGCCGATCGACGAGGCGGCTCGAATCTACCAGGCGGCGCGGCACCCGAAGAGTTTCATCTCGCTGGACCGCGCGGATCATTTGCTGAGCAAGGCGGCCGATGCCGAGTATGTCGGTAGCACGATCGCATCCTGGGCCAGCCGCTATCTCGAACTGGATGCGCCACCGCAGGCCGCCGCGAGCCACGACCTGGTCGACGGTGAAGTCCTGATCACCGAGCTCAATCACCGGTTTTTACGCGGCATGTACAGTAGCGGCCATTTCCTGCGCGCCGATGAACCGGAAAAGTACGGCGGCTCGGACCTCGGTCCGACGCCTTACGACCTGCTGTTAATGGCGCTGGGAGCCTGTACGTCGATGACGCTGCGCATGTATGCCGGTCGCAAGAAACTACCGCTGGAGGATGTGCAGGTACGTCTCCTGCACGAGCGCGTGCACGCCGAGGACTGCGTCGACTGCAATGTCGGTATCGAGCGCATCACGCGGCGCATTTCGCTGGTCGGCGACCTGACCGTCGAGCAGCGCCAGCGGCTGCTCGAAATCGCGGATAAATGCCCGGTGCATCGCACGCTGGAGAGCAATCCGCAAATCGTCACCGAACTGGCGCAATAATAGCCTCAGAATTCCCGCGCCAGGCGTAAACCGAAGCTGATGTCGGGGGCAGTGCCGACCGCGATGTCCTCCGAAAAGAACAGGTCCAGGCGGTGATTGTCGATCAGTTTCAGGAATCCGAGGCCCAGTTGGACCTGTAGCGAGTTACCGAAAGGCTTCAGATCGCTTCGCTCGACTGTTTTCGAGTGCATATCCAGTTGCACCGTGCCTGCCAGGTAATCGTTAAAGCGATAACCGAGCCCTAGTTGTGCCACCCAGATATGATCGGCGATCAAGCCTTCAAGATTGCCATCGTCACCTGGAAAACTGATTCCGAACATACCGAATACGGTCATTTCGGTATCGATTGCGACTTCCCGCGAAAGCCAGAGTGCGAAGTCGACGGCTTCATTGCCGCTGAAGTCCGCAGCGGAACCGGTAGGTAACTCGATTCCGGCAAAGTAGACGGTTCCTCCGACGGACTGGTAACCGAGTGCGACTACCGTGTCGCCGAGGCCGCTACTCGACCGGGTCTGCGAGTATTCGACAACCCCGTCTAGGGTATACTCGATTTTTAACTGATCGGCTGGAAACTTGTCGCGCCTGCCCTCAGGTAATCCAAAGAAGTCGTGCCAGTCACCAATTAGCCCGTCGAGACTCCCCGCACTGTTTGCGATAAATGGCAGTTTGACGAGGGCTTGCCATTGGTCCCTGCGGTAGGTCATGCCGAGCTCGTAGCGGTAATTTTCAACATCGATGATCAAATCTTCGTTGGACGTCGTTTTTTGCTGGAAGGTATTGGTAATAAACAAACTGTGGTCTATGCGCCAGCCGTTGTCGGCGCGCGTCGGGATGTGCGACGGCAGGAAATAGGGTTGCAGCACCGGATTCAGGTCGCGCGTCGCGAAGCCGGTGCCGGCGAATGCAAAATGACTGCAGGCAAGCCACAGCAGCCCGGCAACAAGCGCAACCGGACTAGTCGGTTTCATACTCGCCATGCTCGCGTGTGGCGAGAAACTCGATCTCCGGCCAGCGCTCCTGCGTCATCGCGAGGTTGACGCGCGACGGCGCTATGTAGGCGAGATCACCGGCATGATCCAGCGCCAGGTTGCCGCGCAGCCTGGTTTTGAATTCCTCCAGTTTCTTGCGATCGTCGCAGCTTACCCAGCGCGCCGTGTTGACGTTAACCGCCTCGAACTGGCAATCGACGCCGTACTCGTCCTGGAGCCGATGGGCAACCACGTCGAACTGCAGTACGCCAACCGCGCCGAGGATCAGGTCGTTATTGGCGAGGGGCCTGAATAGCTGGGTCGCGCCTTCCTCGCAAAGCTGCGTCAAACCCTTCAGCAGGGCTTTCATCTTCAACGGATCCCTGAGCCGGGCACGCCTGAACAATTCGGGCGCAAAATTGGGAATGCCGGTGAAGACCAGTTGCTCGCCCTGGCTGAAACTGTCGCCGATGCGGATCGTACCGTGATTGTGAATGCCGATAATATCGCCGGTATAGGCTTCTTCCACCTGTCCCCGGTCGGCGGCAAAAAACGTCAGCGCGTCGGAGATTTTCATGTCCTTGCCGATGCGCACGTGGTAGACCTTCATGCCGCGCGTGTACTTGCCGGAACAGATACGCATGAACGCGATGCGGTCGCGGTGCTGTTTGTCCATGTTCGCCTGTATCTTGAAGACGAAGCCGGTGAGCTTGTCCTCCTCGGGTTTGACGATGCGGCTGCGCGTCGGGCGAGGCATGGGTGGCGGGGCGTATTCGTTGAAGGCGTCGAGCAGTTCGGCCATACCGAAATTGTTGATCGCCGAGCCGAAAAAAACCGGGGTCAGTTCACCGGCGAGATAGGTATCGAGATCGAATTCGCTGGATGCGCCGCGCACCAGCTCTATTTCGTCGCGGAACTCGGCGGCCATGCTGCCGAGCACCTCGTCGAGCTTCGGGTTGTCGAGGCCCTCGATTACCTGGCCCGATGAAATTTTGTCGGCGTCGCTCGCCGAAAACAGGTGCACCGAATCGTGCAGCAGGTGAAACACGCCTTTCAGACTCTTGCCCATGCCGATCGGCCAGGTAATCGGCGCGCAGCGTATCTTGAGGATTTCCTCGACTTCGTCGAGCAGTTCGATCGGGTCCCGGCCCTCGCGATCGAGCTTGTTGATAAAGGTGATAATCGGCGTGTCGCGCAGGCGGCAGACCTCCATCAGTTTTATCGTGCGCTCCTCGACGCCCTTGGCGCAATCGATGACCATCAGCGCCGAGTCGACGGCGGTCAGCGTGCGATAGGTATCCTCGGAAAAATCCTCGTGTCCAGGGGTGTCCAGCAGGTTGATGATGCTGTTGCGGTAAGGGAATTGCATCACCGAAGAGGTGACCGAGATGCCGCGTTGCTTTTCCAGCTCCATCCAGTCGGAAGTCGCGTGCCTGGCCGCCTTGCGGCTCTTGACGGTGCCCGCCATCTGGATCGCCTTGCCGTACAGCAGCAGCTTTTCGGTAACCGTCGTTTTACCCGCGTCCGGATGCGAAATAATCGCAAAAGTTCGGCGTCGACGCATTTCGTCAATATCTGACATCAATTTAATCCAGGATGAATTATCGGGGCTGGCTAGCCGCTCTTCGAATCGATTGACGGCGTAAGATGCCTCGCGAACAGCAGCGCATCTTCGCGGCCGTCGTTTGCAGGGTAGTAATCCTTGCGGCTGCCAATTTCGTTAAAACCGGCCGCATTATAGCAATTAATGGCCGCGATATTGCTAGGGCGAACCTCGAGCAACATGGTTTCCGCATTCCTGGCGCGTGCTTCCTCGACCAGGAATTCGATAAACTGGCTGCCGAAGCCCCTGCGCTGGTGCTGGAGCGCGATCGAAAGGTTGAGGATGTGGCTCTCGCCGGCGGTAACGCTAATGACCGCGTGGCCGATGACCTCCGCTTCGAGTAGTGCGAGCCAGCATTGGTAACCGACTCGAATACAGTCGCTGAAAATTCGCTCGGTCCAGGGAAATTCGTAAACCTCGCTTTCGATCTTCATGACCCTGACGACGTCGCTCAGGGTCATGCGCCTGAACCATAGCCCCGATTCGATCATTGCAATAACTGGTGCAGCAGCTTCAAATCCTGCCAGGCGATAGCCTTGGCCGATGGATTACGCAGCAGATAAGCCGGGTGATAGGTAACCTTCACCGGGATATCGGTGCCGGGCAGCTGGTGCATTTGCTGAATCAATTTGCCGACCGGCTGGTTGCTGCCCAGCAGGTTATGCGCCGAAACGCGTCCCACCGAGAGTATCACCCGCGGCGCGACCTGCCTGATTTGCGCGTCGAGATAGCCGCGGCAGGCCTGCGCCTCTTGCGGTTTCGGGTCACGATTATTGGGTGGCCGGCACTTGACGATATTGGTGATGTAAACCTGGTCGCGGGCGATACCGATCGCGGCCAGCATACGGTCGAGCAATTGTCCCGAGCGGCCGACGAACGGTTCGCCGCGGATGTCCTCGTCGTGCCCCGGACCTTCGCCGACGATCATCAGGCGCGCGTCGCGATTACCGACCCCCGGGACTTTCTGGGTGCAGTTTTGCGACAATTCACAGGCGCTGCAGGCATGAATGGCGTCGATGATCTGCTCCCAGGAATCGAGCACGAGCGGAGTCTTGCCCTGCACTGCCGCAGCATCGGCCACCGGATCCTCGATGACGCTCACGGGGGACAGATCCTGTTTTTCCTCGGGGACGCTCGCAGCAGGCGACGGATGCTCCGAAAAACGGGGTCTGTCCCCCGTTTCCCCCGATTCCGCGATCGCGACTGCAGATCCGGTCGCGAGCCGGTCGCCGGGGACGGATCCGCGCTCGCGCCATACCCGGATGCCGATTCCCCTGAGGCAGTGCTGTTGTCGGGCCGTCAACATCGACGCTTATACGTCTCCTAGCTGCGGGTGGGTGCGACCGGTCCTGTTGATGACCTTGTTCAGCGCGTTGATATAAGACTTGGCCGAGGCGATGACGATATCGGTATCGGCGCCCTGGCCGTTGACCACCTGGCCATCCTTTTCGACCCGCACGGTGACTTCACCCTGGGAATCGGTTCCCGTCGTGATCGCGTTCACCGAGTACAACTGCAGCGTCACCCCGGTCTCGGTGAGCTTTTCGATTGCCTTGAAACAGGCGTCCACCGGTCCGTCGCCGCTGGCGGCAGCCTGCTGCTCCTCGCCGTTAATGTTCAGTGTCATGGTCGCATTCGGGGTTTCACCGGTCTCGCTGCATACCCTGAGGCTAACCAGCTTGATGGTCTCGTTTTCGGTTTCGAAAGTGGCCTCGTTGACCAGCGCGAGCAGATCCTCGTCGAAGATATCGTGCTTCTTGTCCGCGAGGCTCTTGAAGCGGGCAAAAACTTCGTTCACCTCCTCCTCGGAAGCAAACTGGATATTCAGTTCGGCCATGCGCGATTTGAACGCATTACGTCCGGAGTGCTTGCCGAGCACCAGTTTATTGGTGCTCCAGCCGACATCCTGGGCGCGCATGATTTCGTAGGTCTCACGCGATTTCAAAACACCGTCCTGGTGGATGCCGGATTCGTGCGCGAAGGCGTTAGCGCCGACGATCGCCTTGTTTGGTTGCACCGTGAAACCGGTGATGCCCGACACCATTCTGGAGCAGTTCATGATTTGCGTGGTATCGAGGTCGGTATCGCAGGGAAAGATGTCCTGCCGGGTGCGCACCGCCATGACGATTTCTTCCAGCGAAGCGTTTCCGGCGCGCTCGCCGAGACCGTTGATCGTACATTCCACCTGGCGCGCACCGTTGAGCACAGCAGACAACGAATTGCCGACCGCAAGGCCCAGGTCGTTATGGCAATGCACCGAAAAGATCGCCTTGTCCGAATTCGGAATGCGTTCGATCAAATCCTTGATCAGCGCCCCGAACTGATGCGGCAGGTTGTAACCCACGGTATCCGGGATATTGATGGTGGTCGCGCCCTCGGCGATGACCGCTTCGATCACACGACACAGAAAATCGGGCTCCGAGCGCCCCGCGTCCTCGGGCGAAAACTCGATGTCATCGGTAAATCGGCGCGCCATGCGCACCGCGGCCACTGCGGCCTCGACCACCTGGTCGGGCGTCATGCGCAGCTTGTGCTCCATGTGGATCGGCGACGTGGCCAGAAAGGTATGGATACGGCCCGAATTGGCCGGTTTGATGGCTTCGCCTGCGCGCTCGATATCGATTTGCTTGGCGCGCGCAAGCCCGCAAACCGTGCTGTCCTTGATGATTTTGGCGACCGACCGGACCGACTCGAAATCGCCGTCGCTGGCGATCGGAAACCCGGCCTCGATGATATCGACCCTCATCGTCTCGAGCGCCCTCGCGATACGGATTTTTTCGTCGCGTGTCATCGACGCTCCCGGGCTTTGCTCACCGTCGCGCAGCGTGGTGTCGAATATAATTAACTTGTCTTTGCTCATGGCTATCTCGCTTTTCTAAACATTTTCAAAAATGGAGTGTTGCTTACGTTTACCCTCGTCAGGAGTTCTCTGGTCTGCCTTACGGCAGCAGCAGAACGAGCAGCAGAGATAGCAGCAGGTACGCAGGCAGGAGTTCCAGGCTGGCTGGAGACTTGGATTGACAATTAGCATACCGGGATTGCATGGACCTGAATATAGCCAACTAAAGCCGCCTTGCCAAGCAAAAAATCCGTATCACCCGGCAGCGCTGGCCGACGCGGATCACGCGCCTGACACGGCGCGGCGCCTAAAAAAGCCAGCCTCAGGTCTTAGGCTTTGCTTCCGTATCGGCCTCCGAACGACGGCTACGCTTGCGATTCCAGCGGAACAGCGAGATAACCGGTCCGGACATCATGTACAGGAAAAAACAGCAAAACAGCACGGTTGCGGTTTCGATCGACAGGAATACGAATATCAGTACCACCGCCAGCAGCGATACGAACGGTACGCGCTCGCGCAAGTCGAAATCCTTGAAGCTATAGTAGGAAAACCGGGAAACCATCAGCGCGCCGGCAGCTATGGTCAGCATCAGCGCGCCATAGGTAACGTCTTCCCCGGCGATACCGTAGGACTCGCAGAACCAGACAGCGCCCATTACCACCGCGGCCGCGGCCGGGCTTGCGAGGCCCTGGAAATAACGTTTGTCGGCGATTCCGATCTGGGTATTGAAGCGCGCCAGTCGCAGCGCCGTGGAGGTGGCGTAGATGAACGCGGCCAGCCAGCCCAGTTTGCCCATGAAGGGCGAGACCTCGCGCAGATGCACCAGCGACCACAGATAGACGATCAGCGCCGGCGCAATACCGAAGGAAACCATGTCGGAAAGGCTGTCGTACTCTGCGCCGAAAGCCGACTGGGTGTTGGTCAGGCGCGCCACGCGTCCATCCAGGCCGTCCAGCAGGCCGGCCAGGAAGATCGCGATCGCGGCGATCTCGAAGCGCCCGTTCATCGCCGCGATAATCGCGTAGAAGCCGGCAAACAACGCAGCGGTGGTGAACATGTTGGGCAACAGGTATATACCCCTGCGCATGTTCTTGCGTGTCTGTTTCGGGTTAGCGTCGTCCATTAGTTGTCCGCGCCCAGTAGGTTAGTTCCTGGATTTGTCCACCAACGCATTGGCGCTCAGCCACGGCATCATCGCGCGCAGCCTGGCGCCGACCTGCTCGATTTCGTGCGCCGCGTTGTTGCGTCGTTCGGCCGTCATACTCGGGTAGTTGGACTGGCCTTCCGCAATGAACTGCTTGGCGTAACTGCCGTTCTGGATATTTTCCAGGCATTCCTTCATCGCCCAGCGGCTCTCCTCGTTGATTATTTTCTTGCCGGTGTGGTACTCGCCGAACTCGGCATTGTTGGAGATCGAATAATTCATGTTGGCGATGCCGCCCTCGTGGATCAGGTCGACGATCAACTTGAGTTCGTGCAGGCATTCGAAATAGGCCAGTTCGGGCGCATAACCTGCTTCCACCAGGGTTTCGAATCCCGCCTTTACCAGTTCGATGGTGCCGCCGCAGAGTACGGTTTGTTCGCCAAACAGGTCGGTTTCGGTCTCGTCCTTGAAGGTGGTTTCGATAATTGCCGTGCGCCCTCCACCGATGCCGGCGGCGTAGGACAGCGCCAGTTCGCGCGCCATGCCCGAGGCATCCTGCTGGATTGCGATCAGGTCGGGAATGCCGCCGCCCTTGACGAACTCGGAGCGCACCGTGTGCCCCGGCGCCTTGGGGGCGATCATTATCACGTCGAGATCGGGGCGCGGCACGACCTGGTTGTAGTGAATCGCGAATCCATGGGCAAACGCCATCGCCGCGCCCTGTTTTATATTGGGTTCGACTTCGTTTTCGTAGAGATCGCGCTGAAATTCGTCGGGGGTCAGAATCATGACGACGTCTGCGTCGCGGATCGCGTCCGCGGTGTTCATGACGGTAAGGCCCGCGGCCTGCGCCTTGGCGGCCGAAGCCGAGCCCTCGCGCAGCGCGACGGTTACGTCGACGCCCGAGTCCTTGAGATTGTTGGCGTGCGCATGCCCCTGCGAACCATAACCCACGACGGTAACCTTCTTGCCCTGGATGATGGATAAATCGCAATCCTTATCGTAATAAATATTCATATCTGCCTCGTGTCGATATTAACTGTTGAATTGTTTTAAAAAGTACTGGCTGGCTGCTACAGGGTAAGCGCTTTCTCGCCGCGCAATATCCCCATGGACCCGGAGCGAACCACCTCGACGATATTGTTTTCATGTAGCGCCCTGATATAGGCATTTAGCTTGTCACCGGAACCGGTGAGCTCGATACAGAACGTGGTGTCGGTAACGTCGATGATGCGCGCGCGGAAAATATCGCACAGGCGTTTAACCTCGCCGCGCTGGGTATCGCCCTCGGCCTTGACCTTGACGAACATCATTTCGCGCTCGATGAAATTTCCCTCGGTAATATCCTGCAGTTTGACCACGTCGACGAGCTTGTTGAGCTGCTTGGTAATCTGCTCGATGATGCGATCCGAGCCGGTGGTGATAATCGTCATACGCGACAGCGTCTGGTCTTCGGTGGTGGCCACGGTCAGCGACTCGATATTATAGCCGCGCGCCGAGAACAGACCCGAAATACGGGACAGGGCGCCGGCCTCGTTTTCGACCAGCAGGGAGATTATGTGACGCATTAAACCAGTTCTCCCTTGGCCTTCAGCGACGCCTGCTTGGCTTGCTGCAGCGGAGAAATATCCATCTCGTTGTGCGCCTTTCCGGCGGAAATCATCGGGTACACGTTGGCTTCCTGGTCGGTGATGATGTCGACAAATACCGTCCTGTCCTTCAATTTGAAGGCTTCCTGCATGGCGTCATGCAGGTCTTTGGGATCGTCGACACGGATGCCGACATGGCCGTAGGCTTCAGCCAGCTTGACGAAATCGGGTAGCGAATCCATGTAAACATGCGAGTATCGCTTTTCGTAAAAAAACTCCTGCCATTGGCGCACCATGCCGAGGTAACGGTTGTTGAGATTGATGATCTTGACCGGGGTGTTGTATTGCAGGCAGGTGGACAGCTCCTGTATGCACATCTGGATACTGCCTTCGCCGGTGACGCAGGCAACCTCCTTGTCGGGGAAAGCGAGCTTGACCCCCATCGCCGCCGGCAGCCCGAAACCCATGGTGCCGAGACCACCGGAGTTGATCCAGCGGCGTGGTTCGTCGAAATGATAGAACTGCGCAGCATACATCTGGTGCTGGCCGACGTCCGACGTGATATAGGCGTCGCCGCCGGTGACCTTGTACAATTCCTCGATCGCTTCCTGCGGTTGTATCACACCGTCTTTCTTTTCGTAGGCAAAACTGTCCTGCGCCTGCCAGGCCTTGATGGTTTTCCACCAGGCGTCCACGGCGCTCTGGTCGACCTTGCTTTCGCTGCGGTCGAGCAGCTTCAACATCTCGGTCAGAACCTGCTTGGCGCCGCCGACGATGGGGATGTCGACATTGATGGTCTTCGATATCGAGGCCGGGTCGATGTCGACGTGGATTATTTGCGCATAGGGGCAGAATTTGCTGGTGACGCCGGTTATGCGATCATCGAAGCGGGCGCCGATACAAAGCAGTACGTCGCATTCATGCATCGCCATGTTGGCCTCGTAGGTGCCGTGCATGCCGAGCATGCCGAGAAACAGTGGATCCGTACCCGGGTAGGCTCCGAGGCCCATCAGGGTCTGGGTGATCGGATAACCGAGTTTGCGCACGAAATCCCGCAGTTCCTGGGAGGCGTCGTCCATGATGACGCCTCCCCCGGTGTAAATCACCGGTCGTTTGGCGCCTAGCAACAACTCGACCGCGCGCTTGATCTGCCGCGGGTGACCCTTGAGGTTAGGATTGTAGGAGCGCATCTCGACCTTGTCGGGATAGTGGTACGGGATCTTGATATGCGGCGCGGTGATGTCCTTCGGGATGTCGACAACGACCGGGCCGGGACGGCCGGTGGTCGCGACGTAGAATGCCTTCTTCAGGGTTTCGGCGAGCTTGTCCAGATCCTTGACCAGGAAATTATGCTTGACGCAGGGACGGGTAACCCCGACCGCATCGACTTCCTGGAAGGCATCGCTGCCGATCGCGTGGCTCGGAACCTGACCGGTTAGCACGACCAGCGGGATAGAATCCATGTAAGCGGTCGCAATCCCGGTAACCGCGTTGGTCGCCCCGGGTCCCGAGGTCACGAGGCACACCCCGGGTTTGCCGGTTGCCCGCGCGTAACCGTCGGCGGCATGGGTCGCGCCCTGTTCGTGGCGCACCAGTATATGCTTGACGTCATCCTGTTTTTGCAGTGCGTCGTAGATATGCAGCACCGCCCCGCCCGGGTAGCCGAAGAGATACTCGATCCCTTCGTCTTTCAGAAACTGGATTATTATTTCAGAACCCGATAATTCCACGCTGACCTCTTTATTCTTGAAAACGACTGTTGGTTTGCTTATGCCAAACCCAAAATTCTATTATGGTTAAAATACAAATGCACTAATAACAGCTTGGATTTATTGAAGAAATCGATAAAAATCCGGTAATTTTCCGGGTCCGGGCCGGGATTGGCGAAAAAAACTTCGCGGGAATCAATGCGACCTGGCAGGCCGGCCGGATCGACGCGATGGTCCGTGGTCAGGTTTTCTTTAACAGAAACACGAATTTCCCGCCTTCCTCACCGGAAGAAAGCAGGGGATTGTTGGTCTGTTTCGAGAAAGCTTCGAAATCCTTGACCGAACCCTGATCGGTAGAAATTACCCTTAGAACCTGTCCGCGTTCCATGCCGCCGAGAGTCTTTCTGGCGCGCAAAATTGGCAGCGGACAATTCAGTCCACTAGCATCAAGTTCGCGGTCGAAGTCCACCATTTTGATCTCCCGGGCCTGCCTGGCCGTGTCGACGAGGCATGCATTTATATGCCAGACCGGGATTAAAGGCAAGCTAGTCGATCACACCCTGGGGTTTCGGATCCAGCGCGTGGCCGCCTGAGGCCCACTTGACGACGCCGCCGCGCAGACTGATGACATTATTGATGCCCTGCTGGTTCAGGAACCGGCACACCTGGGCCGAACGGCTGCCGGTGCGGCAATAGATGACGATCTGCCTGGGCGACCCGGAGAAGTAGTTGAGTTTTAATGGCACCAGATGCATTGCCAGGGTCTTGGCGTTAGGCAGCACGCCACGTTCGATCTCGGCCGGGGTGCGGATATCGAGCAGTTCGAACTGGTCCTTTTTGCGCAACATCCGGTGAAGGTCTGAGACGCTTATTTCTTTTATTCGCGACATTAGGCTTCAATTCTGGAACGATTACTATACGACCGGGTCGATACTATTCTAATATAGCCGTGTTTCCAATCGAACAACCTCAAATGTTACCAAGCTTCCGTCAATCACAGGCACCCGGTGGTCCGGTCCTGTCCGTCATTGGCGCGATACTTCTGCTGGTCTCGAGTATAGCCTATGGAGCCAGTTCGGAACTGCCGGATCTTGGCGAGAGCGCGCTGCTGAATATCGAGCGGGAAACCAGCCTCGGACGAACGGTGTACGACAAGTTGATGGCGAAGGGGCTGATCGAGACACACCCGCTGCTGGACCGCTACATCAACGATCTTGGCTTCAGGTTACTCGCGGGACTCGATAACCGCGTGCGCGATTACCGGTTTTTTATCGTACGCGATGATTCGGTCAACGCCTTCGCGCTGCCAGGCGGCTTTATCGGCGTAAACCGGGGTCTGATCATGCAGGCGCGCACCCAGCATCAGCTCGCGTCGGTCATGGCCCACGAAATAGCCCACGTGCGGCTAATGCACGGGCTCGACCTGATGAAGAAAGGCAGCCAGATGAGCAATGCCGCCCTGTTATCGGTGCTTGCCGGCCTGCTGCTGGGTGGGGTGGATTCGCAGCTTGGCTCCGCGGTGCTCTACGGCGGCGCGGCGGGAACCCAGCAGGCGATGGTCAACTTTACCCGCGAAAACGAGTACGAGGCAGATCGGCTCGGTATCGAGCTGATGCAAAGTGCGCAGTTCGATCCCAACGGCATGGTTGAATTTTTTAGCATCATGGCGAATCTCTCCGGCACATCGGAACTAGGCAACATCGAGTATCTGCGCACCCACCCGGTAAACAATAATCGAATCGCCGAGGCGATGGGGCGGGTCAGAAAAAGCAGCCTGCGTGGCGAGAGGCTGGAAGACTACCAGTTGTTCAAGGATTACCTGCTGTACGCCAGCAGCGATCACCTGACCGACCGTGGGGGCAGTGAATACCTGCAGGCGCTGGTGCTGATGCGGGCGGCCAGGTACCAGGACGCCGACGCCAGGCTTGCCGAGCTGTATAGCCGCGATAACGAAAATATCTGGTACAGCATCGCATTTGCCGAAAACCTGGAGTATCTGCGGCGTGAAGACGAGGCCGAGCTGGTTTATCGCAGGCTGCTGGATATCTTTCCCGAAGACTACGTGCTTTCGATGCGGTTGCTGCGCCTGCTCAAGCTGGAGGGCCGCAATCAGTCGGCCCTGGTCATCGCGCGTAGCCTTGAAATCCAGTACCCCGATGACAAGCAGGTGTATTTCGAGCTTTCCGAGATCTACCAGTCACTACAGCGTCCGGCGCTGCGGATGATGGCCCAGGCCGAGTTCCATCGTATCGCGGGCAACCCGCAACAGGCTATCCGGCTTTATGACCAGGTGCTCGATTCACCCGATACGGACATCGCGACAGAATCCAAGGCGCGCGAAAAACGTCTACAGCTGCTGCAACAGCAAAAATAACGATCGGCTTTCAAGCTTTACCGGTGGCGGCCGATACAGGGCCTGCAGGGATTCCCGGAATTAGCAGGTAGTCGATTATGAAACGCAGAACTTTATTGCAGGCAGGTATTCAGGTAGGCCTGGGCGCAATCCTGTTTCCGCGCTCCGCGATCGGCGCGTACCCGAGCGGGGCTTTTCTGGCAAAAGAATTGCCGGAGGCCCTGCGTGAAGCCTTCGGCAGCGCCGACATCGGTGAAAGTGACAGGATCGAGATCGAGGCGCCCCATATTGCGCGTGATCCCGGCATGGTGCCGGTCAGGGTCAGGTCCGGGTTTGACAACACCGAATCGATTGCGATCGTCGTGGCCGGCAACGAGTCGCCTTTTACCGCTCACTTCAGGCTATACGAAGCGCAGGAATTTGTGTCGACTCGCGTGCGCATGTCCGCAACCGGTGATCTCGTGGTCATCGTAAAAGCCGATGGCGTCCTGCACGCCAACCGACGGCCCGTCAGGGTAGGCCGGAACAGCTGCGGGATTTGAGTATGGGCAGCTCGATCAAGATACGCGCGCACGAGATCGACAGTCAGGTGACGGTCAAGAGCGTCATCAGTCACCCGATGGAAACCGGTGACAGAAAAATCAGGAAAACCGGCAGGAGGATTCCCCCGCATTACATCAGGGAAATTATCGTCAGCCGCAATCGTCGTATCGTCATGGAAGCCTTCTGGGGCAAGTCGATCTCGAGAAATCCCTACCTGTCGTTTCAGATTCCGGGACGTCGGGGCGACACCATCACCATTTCCTGGCTCGACAACCGCGGCAACTCCGACACCGCCACCACCAGGGTGCGTTGATACCCCTTGATGTTGCCGTTCTGGTCTCGGCGACAGCATTATTTGGCTCGCGCAAGAATCCCGCTTTCGCGGGATGACGTCTTGCGGTGAACAAATCTGGCAGAGGAATTTATAAAAATTCCTCTGCCAGATTTGTTTTCTTGTTAGAATCCGCGGACTTTTTGTGACGGTAATCGACGAGTGTTTATCAATTTTCAGGCGCTAGGCTGCCGGCTCAACGAGGCCGAACTCGAAACCTGGGCCAGTCAGTTCATGCAATACGGCCACCAGGTGACCAACGATGCCGGCGAGGCCGACATCGTGGTTTTCAACTCCTGCGCGGTTACCGCTCAGGCGGACCGCAAATCGCGACAGCAGATCGGTCGCCTGCAGCGCGCCAATCCCGCTGCCCGCCTGGTGGTCACCGGCTGTCATGCCAGCCTGCAGCCGGATGCGGTGAAAAACTACCTCGGTGTCGACCTGGTCATCGATAACAAGTCCAAGGAACAGCTGGTCGATCGAACCCTGCAGCTGATTGGCGACAAGGCGGGCGCGGGCGCAAGCGTCGAGCCGGATTTCGACGGCGCGCTCAACGCCCTGCTGCAGCGCGGCCGTCACCGCGGCTTTATCAAGATTCAGGACGGCTGCCGCTACCGCTGCACCTACTGTATCGTAACCCTGGCGAGGGGGGACGAGCGCAGCCGCAGCGAAGCCGAAATCCTGGCCGAGATCAGGCGCCTGCACCGTCAGGGCGTGCAGGAAATTGCGTTGACCGGGGTGCATGTCGGGGGTTATGGCAGCGATATCGATTCCAGCCTTTACCGGCTGCTAAGCGAGATTCTCGAACACAGCGACATCCCCAGAATCCGGCTAGCGTCGGTGGAGCCCTGGGATCTGCCCGACCATTTCTTCGAACTTTTCGATAATCCGAGATTGATGCCGCATATGCATCTGCCGATCCAGAGCGGTTGCGATTCGGTGCTACGGCGCATGGCACGGCGCTGCAGGACCGACGAGTTTGCGCGCCTCGTCGATAAGGCCCGCGGCGCGATATCCCTGTTCAATATCACCACCGACCTGATCGCCGGTTTCCCTGGCGAAAGCGAGCAGGAATGGCTGCAGACGATGAAATTTATCGAACGAGTTGGCTTCGGGCATATACATATATTCCCGTTCTCCGCGCGCGCCGGCACCAAGGCGGCAGGCCTGCCCGGGCAGGTCGACAGCGCCACCAAAAAAGCGCGCAGCCGCGAAATGCACGAACTGGCGGCGCAACTCAAGCACCGCGAGTTGCGTCGACACCTGGGGGGTCGGGTGCAGGTCCTGTGGGAGCGACAGTGCGGCGGTGACGGGACGCAGTGGACCGGTTACACCCCGCATTACCACAGGATCGTCTCCCATGATCCGCAACTGCGCGCATCCAGTATCAGCACGGTGACCATCGATGCCGTTTCCGCCGATGGCGCCGTGCTTGTCAACCGGGCGCTGCAACCGCAGGTAACGCTTGCCGACTTCGGGCGCCATGCCGCGCGCGGTTAGACTGTCGGATTGCCTCCTCCTGCAGCAACAGGATGACGGGCGGGAACTGAAACGCGAGTATTTCGACGCCGCTTACTGGCAGGGTCGGCCCGGATACAGCGCCATCAGCGGCGGCAGGGGTGGCAGCATTCGCATCGAACTGGACGGCAGAAAAGCGGTTCTGCGGCAGTATCATCGTGGCGGCATGATCGGCAAGATAATAACCAACCAGTACCTGTGGCTGGGCAGGACAATGACGCGGCCCTGGCGCGAATGGAATATCCTCGAACACGCCCTCGGTGCCGGTTTACCGGTACCGCAGCCGATCGCCGCCTGCGTCTGCCGCTCGGGTCTGAGTTATCGCGCGGCAATAATTATCAGCTACCTCGAGGACACCGAGACGCTGACGCAACGCCTGCAAAGCGGCGTGCTCGAGGCGGCGAGCTGGCAGCGGCTCGGACTGCTGCTGAAGCGGATGCACGCGGAAGGCATACGCCACGCAGACCTGAACTCCGACAATATCCTGATCGACTCGCGCAACCGGTTTTCGCTGATCGACTTCGACAAGGCTCGAGTCATGAAGCAGGTCGACGACTGGCAATGGCGCCCCCTTTACCGCCTGCAGCGATCGATCGAAAAGAGAAACCGCAAGCGCAGGCTGAATTTCGGGGAAGAGGATTGGCAGGCGCTGATGGACGGTTACCAATCCTGAGGCCGGCATCGATTTATGGCGAGGCCGGCTCCTGCCGCAGGTAAGGCTCGATCGCCGCCAGGTACTGCTGAACGATATCCGGCTGTTGCGCGAGCCGCGACCGGGCCTCGCGTCCCAGCGCCTCCGCGCGAGCGGGATGCTCGAGCAGCTCGGCAACGGCGCGCCAGCAATCGGCCATGTCTCGAACCTGCAGCACCCCTTTGCCGGGCCCCAGCAGCTCGATATCCCCGGCGATATTGGTATCGGACGGGCCGGTTATGATCGCGCGCCCGAGACTCGCCGGTTCGATCAGGTTATGCCCGCCGGTGCTATCGAAGGATCCGCCCATCACGACGATACTGGCGTGCGCCAGCAGCGGCTTGAGCTCGCCCAGCGTGTCGGCCAGATAAACCTCGGTGTCCGGGCCGATCGGTTGCGCCTTGCTGCGCACCGAGTAGCGCAGGCCGAGGCGCTCGATCTGGGATTGAATCTTCGCGCTGCGATCCGGATGGCGCGGCGCGATCACCAGCAGCATGTCCCCGAGTTCCGCTGGGCGAGCCTCCAGCCACTGTTGTTCCTCGCCGGCGTGGCTGGAGGCGAGTATCAGGTAGTCACGCTCGATCAGACGATCCTGCTGCTGCATCGGCTCGACCCGCGACTTGAGATTGCCGATGATCTCGATCCGTTGCGCGCTCGCGCCGAGGCTTAGCAGGCCCTCCCGGTCAAGGTCGCTGCGGGTCAGGATCCGATCGAAATAGCCGAGGGTGGATGCCAGCAGGCGGCGAATATAGTCACCGGCCTGCAACGACTTGCGCGACAGCCTGGCGTTGATCAGCAGCAGCTTTATGCCGCGCCTGCGCGCCTGGAACAGCAGTTCCGGCCACAGCTCGGTTTCCATCACCAGGCCCAGTTTGATCGAGTGCCGGGTGAAAAATCGCGCGCATTGCCACCCGTTTTCCAGCGGAATAACGCCGCTCGATACGCTGTCGCCGAGGTCGCGACGGATGGCCT